>POVV01000115.1_pt1 | contig 72043 bp, 54 predicted proteins | sample 1560271 | NCBI WGS metagenome assembly POVV01 (sample SAMN08337232, study PRJNA429181) | Bioreactor metagenome, whole genome shotgun sequencing project. | biome: cows' rumen and soil; feature: anaerobic; isolation source: anaerobic chemostat enrichment culture, galacturonate as sole carbon... | reverse complement strand
CTTCTGATTTACGGCTGGCCTGATAACGCTTTCTCTGCTTGGTCAACTGTTGAAACAGCGGGCTTTGAAACCCGGCGCTGGTTTCCAGCAGGCTAACTAATTCAGGTATTTCGCCTGCGCGTTGTTTTAGCAGATCGTCAATATTGTCAAATGCCTCTTCAGTATCCTGTCGCAGGACAGTTAGTTTTTTATATAACCTCATCAAATAGCAAACAACACCCAGTGCCAGCAGGGCAATAATAATAAACACAACTAACTTACCCATAACTCATCCCCTATCACTGCACTTTGTTTTGTCAGGTAACACCGCGAATAACCGTCGTTCATTCTGCTGGCATAAAGCGATTGTAACCCGTGAAGCCGTCGGATACATATTATTCATCCTTCAGAAACAGCAGGATAAAATAGCAGAGAACCAATCAAAAGAAGTTCATTAACGCCAATCGATAAGCAAGTTAATTTCAACGTTGTGAAACATGAAAAATAACAAATAAATTCATCGAGTAATCAATATTTTAATATGCAAAAAAACATGAGAAATCTATTCCATTCATGTGGCTTTGCTCAGTTTTTTGCCACCCAGCTCTCAATGCTGGCACTCCCATTCTTTAGCGATGTTAAACGGTTAAAAGAGTAAATCCAATGGCCGGATAATCTGTTATCCGGCCAATTTTCCCCTACCATTCGATTAATCATCTATTCTACGAAAATCACGTCATAACCCATCCGCATTTATATGGGGCAATATGATGTGGTAAGCCTCGGTGAAAAATGATAGTTATAGCGTTGTAATACTAAAATAAAGAAATAAACATCATTTATATCAATGATATTTATCTTATCGAAGGGATAACTTATATGTACTTTGTCAGTATTAATGGGCTGAAAAAAGATTTTCTTGAAGGGAAAGTAACGGAAAAAGAGTCGCTAAAATATTTAATCGGTATGATCATTCTTTACGGTATTTCTCCGAGCCAAGGAAATACTGCCGACGGTGCTACCATGCTAGCCGCGGCGATCGTAGGTTTAGCCATCTCGGTTATAGGCCTAATCTGTGCTTATAAAAGTAATAACGGAAGCTCCGGCAATCAATTTCTGGTTAAATATATTGCAATAAGTTTTGTCGTCTCGATTCGCTTTATTCTGATATCGATTCCCTTCATCATCGTTATCCTAGCGGCACTTCAGGGTTATATAAACTCGGGTTCGTACAGTCCTAATCCTGATTTAGACTTATTGATTATCATCGTTAGTATTGCTTTAGTCGCTCTAGCCGCCACCATTCTCTATTACTGGAGAATTTGTGTTCATATATCAGAGATAAAAATGACGACATAACATGATTTGGCATAGATAATATCAAAGCAAGAGACTCAATAAATTTTCATCCTATTGTCAGATATAAATCAATACATCACTGCGGATAGTCACCCTATGACCACATTCCTTTTCCTTTCAGTATTGGCTGCAGCGTTACTCCATGCAGGGTGGAATGCGATCGTAAAATTCGGGCCGGATCGGTTTTTAGGCGTGGCTCTGGTGGCTTTTTTCTCCGGTATTATTTCTACTATCGGGCTATTTTTTGTTGAACTTCCGGCCTGGGACTCCTTTCCATGGCTGGCGCTGTCGATGTTATTTCATACCGGATATTGTCTGTTTCTTAGCCGGGCTTATGTCAGTGGTGATTTGGGCCAGGTATATCCGATCGCCAGAGGCAGTGCCCCGTTATTGGCCGCGTTACTGAGCTGGCTAATTCTCAAAGAAGTTCCCCCGGTATTAGGTATGTTAGGCGCTGTTTTGTTAGTCAGCGGCGTGCTATTAATGGCAGTATCCGGACGTAAAACGGCATCGAGAATGAGCCGAAAAACGTTAATCTATGCCTTAATTACCGCCATGTTTACCGCCTGCTATACCTTATCAGATGGCGCAGGCTCACGTGCCAGCATGAATCCGCTAAGTTATACCCTGTGGCTATTTGCTATTAACGGTTGGGTGATGGGGCTGATTATGTACTGGAAATATAAATCATCCAGCTGGCAGCGAATTAAAGCCCACTGGCAGCCGGGTATGATTGGCGGCGCCATGTCATTGATCTCATACGGCATTGCCATTTGGGCGATGAGTCAGGCACCGATTGCGATGGTTGCAGCACTGCGGGAAACCAGCGTACTGTTTGCGATGGTAATATCGGTCTATTTTCTCAAAGAACCGTTAGGTAAAATGCGGGCAATTTCCGGTCTGGTTATTGTAACCGGCGTCATTATTACCCGCCTCGGTTAAGCTATATCACCTGATAAGAGACCGAAATAATTCCCTTCTTCTCTTTAACGCTGGTAATTACCGCAGAACCAATCATACCGAGATGCGCTACGTGAGTACCGCCGCAGGCGTAAGGTTCCAGCGTTCCAAAGCCAACCATTCGCATACTGTCTTCATTAGTCCGGGTATAGCGGGGGAGATCGGCTGAGATCAGCTTATCGATTTCCTGTTGAATAGACTCCGCATTAATCACCTTACTGCCGCTCTGCGGTTTGAATGACACTTTGGCCTCACCGGGCCAATGATGACCTTTTATCGCCTGCAGGCCATAGGCTTCACCAATATGGCCGATCAAATGCCCGGCAGAATGCAGCCGGCTATTCAATAAACGCCGTTCAGCGTCAACCTGAATGTCAACCTGACCTAAAGCCACGGCAGATTCGCTATAGTGAATAATATCCTCACCGTTCTTGACTACTTTGGTCACCTTATTGCCGCCGATGTGCCCGGTATCACCGAGCTGCCCGCCGCCCTGTGGATGAAACAGCGTCTGATTGAGGATGACGGTAAATCCATCGGCACTGGATTCACAGCTCACGACCTGAGCATCTGCGCACAGTGAGTCAGTATGGAAGAAAAGAGCAACGGTCATACCACTATCCTTGATGAAAAATGAGTCATGCACTGAGTATATATCTATGCTCTAATAATGATAATCCCTCATAAAAACACAACATTATTGCCCCATGAGCATAAATAACTATCTTCATCTCTTGGATGAAATGGCCGTCTTTGTTCGGGTTGTCGAAACCGGCAGCTTTTCTGAAACAGCCAAGGAAATCGGAACAACGCCCTCGGCGGTGAGCCGGAAAATATCGCGTTTAGAAAAAGCACTTTCAGCCCGATTGCTGCACCGAACCACCCGAAAGCTGCGGCTAAGTGAAAGCGGTGAGGCGATGTTCAACCACTGCCAGAACATGGTCACCGCAGCTAAATCAGCCATGAGCATCAGCGACCTTCATAAGGATGAACCGGAAGGTATTATCCGTGTCAGCGTGCCAAAAGCGGTAGGTCGGTTTGTTCTTCATCCCCATATGGCCGAGTTTTTAGCCCGTTATCCTAAAATCGATCTGCAGCTGGTACTGGAAGATAAGTACGTCGATCTGATAGAAGACAGGGTCGATTTGGTTATCCGCATTACCGATCGGCCGTCCCCCGGGCTGATGGGCAAAGAGCTGATGAAAATAGACCATATTATTTGTGCTTCCCCCCAATATCTTCAAAAGCATGGCATGCCGACTCATCCCAGAGATTTGGCCAACCACAGTTGCATCTATTTAGGCGAAACGCCGGCAGATACCCGCTGGAAATTTAAAAGAGGCACTGAGAGTGTGCAGGTTGATATCCACGGACGCTATGCCGCTAACCATACCGGCGTCAGGCTCGATGCAGCACTTAATCATATCGGCATTGCCAGCCTGCCTTACTTTACCGCCCGAACGGCATTACAGCAGGGGAAATGTATTCAGGTTTTGCCTGAGTGGGACTTTATCAGCTCCTATTATGGTAGTGCGTGGCTGCTTTATTCACCCACTCGTTACCTGCCATTAAAGCTTAAAGTGTTTATTGATTATTTGGTTGAACGCATGAGCCAAGAACCTGAATTAAAGGCTCGGAAACAGAACTAAACATTATTGAGACGCAAGTATAGATTATATATATTCATAATATAGAACAATAATCAGCCATTTATTCTTTTATAATGATAATAATCATAAGCCACATCGATTCTAGTTCGTTATAATGGCTCGATCAAAATGAATATTTTGAACCGTACAATACAAAAATAAGCCTGCCTTAATACCGAGCAGGTGAATAATTAATGAGCACACATACATCATGAATAATACAACGCCAATCCGCGAACTGACGCTGCGTGGAATTATTATCGGTGCGTTAATTACCGTAATATTTACCGCATCTAACGTCTATTTAGGATTAAAAGTCGGGCTAACCTTCTCATCCGCAATACCTGCCGCCGTTATCTCTATGGCAGTGTTACGTTTCTTTTCTAACTCTAATATCCTAGAAAATAACATGGTGCAGACTCAGGCTTCCGCAGCCGGAACCCTGTCATCCGTTATTTTTATCCTTCCGGGATTATTGATGATCGGCTATTGGCAGAGCTTTCCGTTCTGGCAAACCCTGCTGATCTGCTCCGCCGGCGGTATGTTAGGCGTCGTGTTCTCTATACCACTGCGTCATGCGATGGTTGTTAAAAGCCGCCTGCCTTATCCGGAAGGCGTAGCCGCCGCCGAAATACTCAAGGCGGGCTGTAACGACTATGTGGATGAGAACGATAAGCTGCAAAGCAATCAAATCGACAGTGCTACCGGAGAAGCTAAAGACAGCGGCTTCCGGGATATTCTGTTCGGTGGTTTTATTGCTGCTGCCGTTAGTTTTGCCACTAACGGTCTGCGGTTATTATCCGACGGGGCCAGCTACTGGTTCACCCAAGGTCGGGCGATCTTCCAACTTCCTATCGGCTTCTCGTTAGCCTTATTAAGCGCCGGTTACCTGATTGGTATTGCTTCTGGCATCGCCATTCTTATTGGTACCCTCATTGCCTGGGGCGTTGCCATTCCGGTTATCAGCTCATCATTAGTGGTTCCTGAAGGCGTCTCTATCGGTTCATTTGCCATGAAGCTATGGTCAAGTGATGTGCGCTTTATCGGTGCCGGTACGCTGGCCATTGCCGCCATCTGGACCTTATTAACCCTGATAAAGCCTATTATTGAAGGAATGAAGACCTCGCTTCGTTCTTTAAACTCAAACAATGCCGGTGACGTTATTCCACGAACCGAGCTAGATCTGTCACCTAAGATTGTTTTGCTTATCAGCGTAGTGATGTTTCTGGTACTGATCGCCACTTTCTACTCATTTGTTGCTGACAGTGGGCTCTCTCAGGTTACCGCTTGGGGCCTGGTTATCGGTTCGGTTATTTTTGCCTTTGTCATTGGCTTCTTAGTCGCTGCAGCCTGTGGTTATATGGCCGGTCTGGTCGGCTCCTCAGCCAGTCCGATTTCAGGCATTGGTATTATTGCCATTACGGTCATCTCGCTGTTACTGCTGTTTATGGGCGGATTAAACGGCATGCTGGACTCTGAGCAGGGAACTAACTTTGCTACCGCACTGGCGATATTTACCACCAGTGCCGTGTTAGCCATTGCAACTATTTCCAACGATAACCTGCAGGATTTAAAAACCGGTTATCTGGTTCGGGCTACCCCGTGGCGTCAACAGGTAGCATTGCTTATTGGCTGTATGGTCGGCGCCGCGGTTATCGCGCCGGTTCTGGACCTGCTGTATGAAGCCTATGGCTTTAGCGGCGCGATTCCTCGTCCTGATATGGACCCTAATCAGGTACTGGCCGCACCGCAAGCAACCTTAATGACCACCATCGCCAAAGGCATTTTCTCTCATAAACTTGAGTGGACAATGATTATTATTGGCTTAGTCATTGGGGCGGTGGTTATCGTTATTGACCTGTTACTGGCGAAGAAAGGCAGCAATTTACGTATTCCGGCTCTGGCAGTGGGCATGGGCATCTATCTGCCACCGGCAATTACTGCGCCGTTAATTATTGGCTCAGTACTTTCATGGATTATCTCAAGTCAGGTTAAAAAGAAAGCCCAAGCTGAGAACGCTGATTTTGCGACTATGTTTAAGCCGGTTGAACGTAAAGGCGCATTAATCGCTTCAGGTCTGATCGTTGGTGAAAGCTTAGTCGGCGTCGCGCTGGCAGTAGTCATTGTTATCAGTATCACCAACGGGGGTAGCGATGCACCATTGTCTATTACCTCATGGCTAACGCCTATCTTTGGTGAATCAGGATTAATCCAGCAACTGTTGGGCCTGCTGGTGTTTGTTGTGATTTGTGCATTATTTATCAGACGCGTGCTGAGTGCCGTTAAAACGCGCTAACACCACTCACTGGCAGCAGTCATTAACGGCTGCTGCCATAAAACGGGTAACGCGACTAATCTGAAGTGTTACCCGAACGCCGAACTTCCCTACAGTTTTAGTTACCAGTGACACACTTTCACCTACCTGAACTTTATTATTCCCCAAAAAACATTATGATACTGATTGCAAAGGTGTCATTAGCGATAATCTAAATGGAAGAAAGTTACGCCATACTCAGCCTGTTCCAACCCTGGCCGAGAGGACAATCAATCCGATAGAATCTTTGCTTGGCTAATGATAAAGCCCGACTTTGCCTCAGCTTATCTCTGTTATTTTGAGATACCGATTCTATTTGGAAGAGTAGAGAATATTATGGATAGAATGACTCCGCTGAAACCAATTCCTTCCCTTATTGCCATTGCCATTACCCTTATTATTTGGTTTGTTATTCCAGTACCTCAAAACGTTACGCCTAATGCATGGCACCTTCTGGCGCTATTCGTCGGCACAATCGCGGCAATTATCGGTAAGGCCATGCCCATCGGCGCCATTTCAATTGTGGCTATTGCGCTAGTGGCACTAACCGGCGTCACTAACCCCGGCAAGCCGGGTGCTGCGTTAAATGATGCATTGAGCGGTTTTTCCAATCAGCTTATCTGGTTGATTGGTATTTCGATTATGGTCTCGCTAAGTTTGAGTAAGACCGGGCTCGGTGCCCGTATCGGTTACTATTTTATTTCTTTGTTTGGTAAGAGCACATTAGGTATTGCCTACGCATTGGCCCTTGCCGAAACCACGCTGGCCCCGGTAACACCGAGTAATACAGCTCGTGGCGGCGGCATTATCCACCCGGTGATGCGCTCTATTGCCGATAGCTTTGATTCAAAACCAGAGCCCGGCTCGACAGAGAAAATTGGTCGTTATCTGTCATTAGTGAATTACAATATTAACCCTATCACGTCAGCCATGTTTATTACTGCCACGGCCCCTAACCCGCTAATTGTCAGCTTTATCATGAAAGGAACCGACCCCAGCTTTGAGCTGAGCTGGGGTATGTGGGCGATAGCGGCACTGGTTCCCGCTATTGTCTCTTTGATCGTTGTTCCATTAGTCATTTATTGGCTCTATCCGCCTGAAATCAAACATACTCCCAATGCGCAGGTTTTTGCCAGAGAGAAGCTTAGTGCGCTGGGGCCAATATCTTTGTCAGAAAAAATTACGCTGGCCGTATTCGGTTTGCTGTTACTGCTATGGGCCGGTATTCCTGCGCTTATTTTAGGTGACGGATGGTCAGTCAATCCAACCACTGCCGCCTTTATTGGCTTATCTATTTTACTGATGACCGGCGTACTAAGCTGGGACGATTTATTAAAAAACAAAGGGGCTTGGGATACCGTGGTCTGGTTTGCCGCACTGGTTATGATGGCAACCTTCCTCGGAAAGCTCGGCTTAATCAGTTGGCTCTCACAGTCTGTTGGCGGGGCAATTGATAACTTAGGCATTGGCTGGATTGGCGGTACTATTTTGCTGGTGTTAGTCTATGTTTATTCCCACTACTTTTTTGCCAGCACTACTGCGCATATTACCGCAATGTTCGCCGCCTTCTTTACCGCGGGCCTGGCATTGGGCGCGCCTCCGGCGTTATTAGGCTTAATTTTAGCTTTCTCTTCATCTCTGATGATGTCCCTCACTCATTACGGAACGGGTACAGCGCCGATTATCTTCGGTTCTGGCTATGTTTCCTTAGGCGAGTGGTGGAAAACCGGATTTATTCTCAGCGTAGTTAACCTGATTATCTGGATAACGGTCGGTGGACTGTGGTGGAAGTGGTTAGGATACTGGTAACGCTTAGATATTCACCTCATTGACGCTAACGGCTCCCTTGGGAGCCGTTAGGTTATTTAAAGTAGCTAACTCTGCAAGAACATTAGCCAAGGAATGGTCAACGCCAGCCACACCACCAAGAACAGTACACCAAATACTGCCCCAAGCTTCCACCAAAGGGCGCTTGGCAGATAACCGCCGCCATAGTAAACAGGACTCGGTCCGGTGCCATAGGGGGTAATGATTCCCATCAGACCGGCGACCGGTAACAAGATCAGTACAAACAGGCGCATATCCAGCCCCGGGATACCGGATGCAACGGCTAATATTACGGGTAATAAGGCGGTAGCATGAGCTGAAGAACTGGCAAACAGGTAGTGTAAAAAGTAATAAATACAGGTCAGCATAATCATGGCAACCATCGGCGTTAATCCTTGCAGATGCCCACCCATAATACTGCCGAACCAACTAACAAACCCGACGTTCTTTAAGCCATCGGCCATAGCCATCAGAGTGGCATACCAAATTAAGGTGCTCCACGCAGTAGTATTAGACAGTACGTCATCCCACCTAATAACATTGAGAATCAATAATACAGCCAGAACCAGCAGCCCAACCATCGCCGTAGAGATAAATGAGCCGCCAAATATCCATAGAAATAACGCACAGAAAACGGAAACCAGCAGCAGTACTTCATTACGACTAATTTTTCCCATGGTCGCCAATTCGGTCGCCGCCCATTCAGGGATCGAATTCCCTTGCTTAATCTCCGGCGGACACATCCAATAGCTGAGTAACGGCACAATAATTAGCAATAGAATCCCGGCCGGCGCAGTGACCGAAAACCATTCACCCCAGCTAATCCGAATACCGGTGATGCTGTCTACTAAACCAATTGACAGAGTATTGGTCGCCAGTGCAGTCATAAACAGCGTACTGGTTACACAGGTCGAGGCAATGGCCACCCACATAAGGTAAGTGCCGATTCGCTTCATACTGGGATCGTTGGGTTTTGAGTCATATAGCGGCGGTAGATTACTGATAATCGGGAAAATAATCCCGCCACTGCGCGCGGTATTTGAAGGCGTAAAGGGGGCCAGTAATACATCGGATATCATAATGGCATAGCCTAATGTTAGCGTGCGCTTACCCAATGCTTTAACCAACCATAGTGCAATACGCCTTCCCAACCCGGTTTTGCTATATCCCATAGCAAACATAAATGCCCCAAAAATCAGCCATACCGTAGTATTAGAAAAACCGGAAATTGCCCATTTCAATGCATTATCCGGCCAGTTGAACTTAGGGCTGGCCAGTTGCTCAGGCGAGAAGAGAGCATATTGAGCCAGCATGGCCGTTGCGACCACGCTGATCAATCCGATAACCGCTCCGGGAAGAGGCTCAAAAATCAAACCGATAATGCATCCGCAGAATATCGCGAAAAAATACCAGGCATAGGCAGGTAAACCAGCCGGGACCGGTATTAAACCGATTAGCAGTGCGGCAATAAAAGGAACCAGTATTTTGAGATATGTTTTCATAGAGTCTGCCCAAAAACATGACAAAAATGAGGAAGACAAATACTGACGCCGCTGTTAATCGTTATAAATAAGAGCGCCAATATCATCTCAGTCTCTTAACCCATATAATTAATATGGGTAATAAGATTTCTGGATACTAGCACTGACTCAAAAAAGGATAAGTGGCTAAACTATGTGCAGACTAAACACGAAATGTGGTTAATGGCGGATTGTTAAGTCAGGATATAATGTGTTGAGATAATAGAAATTAAATATGGCTTTGTTTAATACGTATATTGCGCAACAACAATAAAAAAGCCCACCGTATACAGTGGGCCTTAATATTTAAAGCAACAAAGTTAATTGCTTTAAATCATTCGCATACCTTCAAATGGGTTCCAGCTATCACTGCCTTTAACTTCTTTCAAATAGTAAGCATAGTTCGCGGTCATCGACCACATCATAGCTAAGGCAATGTTGATTCCGATATCGATACCCTGGGGTAAATAGAATCCAGTAACAGCCTGGAAAACACCAAGTACCAGACCAATAACGATGCAGATACCAAATAGTACCAGATTCTTTTTCCACAGGCCGAGAACAAAGAAATAGATAAAGCCAAAGAAGAAGGCGATGATATTCATACCAATTAAGATACGACGACCGGGCTTAGCGGCCTTAATTGCGGCTTTATGCTCCGGTGTGCTTGGCGCACCATATTGTTCAAAAAAGTCGAAACGCGCTAGCCACTTTTCTGAATACTTACTTCTATCCATGATTTTTGTTCCTTGGCTTAAATATAGGATTAATGACCGAATTTAAAATAGAATTATTTTTATACGGGATAATAAATTTTACTCGATAAATAAGAAATTACAAGTATTGGCATATAATAAAGCGTGTTAAATTATTCTCAATAACAATTATTACTTAATCAATAGCAACATAAAATTAATATTGAAATAATGTTTTATTTGTGAATTCCATAATTACCCAAATAAATTATATTGTTACGATTGATTTTTATTCGACTCTCATTAACAACGTCTTCTGCCGCAAACAGCCAACAATCCATATGGCGCCAATGCCGACCAAAACTACGGTCAACAACTGACTCAAAATCGCCAAAATCACTTAGCGCCGGCTGCCAAAAACCCAGCTTTGCATCATAAAAACAGACGATGGCATGTTCTAAATCGATGACCTGTTCTAGCTGTTTAGTACCAACGTTATAGCCACCTTCCACCAGCCAAATATGATATTTCCCTGCGGCCGCTGAAATCTTCGCCGAACTGATGCCATTTTTATCAAGAAAAGCCGCTAGCAGTGGAGGAAGTACAATAGTCTGCAAATAAATGTTATCTGAATCCAACACGCAAAGAAGTAAATTTGAATGCTCAGTACATTTTGCCAGCTCAGTTTCAGACTCCAACGCATCCATCAGCTCGCCGGACTGATAAAACTGCCAAAGAAACTGTTGCGTCTCTATTTCCTTACTGATAAGCCGCACTAATAAACTGAACATTGTTGGACTTCACTTATTTTACTTACCGATACAGAAACTAAAAATGTAAAACCATTCAAAGTGTTAGAAGAATATTGGCGCACATGTGGAGTGCAACTCATTTGTCGGGTTTTGTCATGGAAGTATCTATTCTAGGGGATTCTCAACATTTTTAAAGTGGGATATCTGGGAAAGTGGGAAAAGAATATAAACTGCTATTGTTACCCATTTTGAAGTTTGCACCATCATAGCAAACTATTGATTTTTAATAATTATTTATCAAAATAGCTTGCATTTTACTATCTCCATGCGAATCTTTATAAAGCAGGAGGTAATCATGAAAAAAATACCCATCTTTATCATTAATCGCTTTATATGTGTCCTTGTCTGGTTGCGTAACCGGACCCCGTCATTATGCTCAAGATGAATCTCGGGCTTTAAATCTAGCGCGAGCCGGGGGCATCTACGATTTGGATTTGAGAGATTCCCACGATGGTGTCCACTCTTATAGCAAAGGTATGTTGGTTCCATTACTTGGGCTCGCTAGGCTGAGCGATGTAAACTGCAAGCTCCCACATAACACACTTGAACAAAAAGTATTGTAAAAAATACCAAGAGTTATGTGGTTTGACTTGAATTGCTATTGTTATGTTTTGACTGAGTTCAACTAACAAATTTATAAAACCTTTCAAGAATGAACGCCCTGAGCTCTTGCTCTCATTCTGGAAAAGCTCCGTTGGCAAGATAGAACTCGTTTTTATTTGATGGTTGGCTATGAATTATTTTGTTTATCAATTGGTTAACTTCATTCCCAAACAAAGCGGACACAGCACAATTCATCGATGATATGTTGACTGGATCATCCAACACGAGAAACTTTTCTAGTTCATCTAAATTAGATCCGTGTAGTTATTTAGACACCTTTTAGTTAAATATGGAATGGGCCCTGTTGATTTTTCCCCCCTAAAAAGAGATAAAGAGACTTCAAAAGGAGATGAATGTGAATACTCAACAATGGGTTTCCGAGTTTCTGTTTACCCGAGCAATGTTTCAGGGGACAACAGGAGAGCCGCTCTATGCTTATCAGGTAACAGAAGAAGAATATGAACAGCTGATAGTGATCTTAAAACCTGCATGTTTTAACACTCATCCCTTTTTTACCAAGCCACACCCGACAGCAGCATGTTTTTGTCTTTTTGTTGCCGAATACTACCGCCGTTATTACAACAGTAATTGGTCTTGGTCCGGGCCTGAGGATATATTAGGCATAAAAGTAGCGCAGGAAGACCGGGCTGTTTTAGTTCAACGCGGGCTGAAATATTGGAAGCGCGAGCTAAAAACTCACGATAAAGGTTACAACTATCTAGGCAGTTTATTTGCAGAGGGTGGATTGCCCTGGCCTTTGGTCGGTAACGAACAACACGGTTTTGGCAAAGCGATTAAACGCGGTATTAAGAACTTTTACCGCTCAGAAAATTTAAAACGTAGCCTGACAGATTTGATGCTGGACTATCAAAAGGAGCTGCCGCAAAGCTTTCAGAACTTTGAAACTATTCAGCTACTTGCGGCTATAGTTCACCAACTAATGGCTTATGCGCAAAAAATCCCATCACATCACAAACAGGATCCCGCGAGCTACCTGGATCGTGAAATTCCCAATTGGAACAAATCCTTTCCTATTCCGCTGGATATTGCCAATGGCAGACGGTTAGTAAACGAGTGGCTGACGGATGCGGTGCATACTGAAGGCGAGCAGAAGTTATCAGTTGAGAAACAAAAAGCCTTTACCGCAGAGCATTATGTTAGTTGTTTCCTACCGCAAACCCTATTTGAGACTCAGGTGTTTTTGCCGCGAGAAATAGCAATTCAGGTTGATCCAAACATGCTGAGTACCCTGCGGTTTGAAACCGCACTGTTCGAGGGAGAAAAGCTGCTTACCAAATCCGTTGCTGTATACGGTCAGATTAATGATAGCTATGTAAAAGCCCGATTATCAGTGACAATGCTAAAGGTGTTTAGAAATAAACCTTATGCACCGCTACTTTTTAAGTTATTGGAAAATGGCCGAGCGATATTTACCGTGGAGATTGATGGTGCCGCACTTGATACTACTACGGCTCCAGTTATTGCCATAGAAAATGCACAAAGCTGGAAAGTAGTCGCAACGGCCAGTTGCAAACTAAAAGCGAATGGTGTCAGAGCTTTATTACCGACCTCAGCCAAACTATCGACAGATAGCGACACCTTTAGATCGCAACCATTTGCTAGCAGTGAAATGGGCAATTGGTACGAGATAAATCAGAATATTGATATAACGACCTTACAGGATCGTTTTTCGATAATCCTTAACAGCACTGATGAAGTGAGCCCATTTAAGCTGGCAGGTACACAGTTTTATGCTGATACCACGCCACAAACGGTTTATCTTGGCTTGCCTAAACTTCAAACAACTAGCACGTCAGAACTCGAGCTTAGCCAGTACACAGAATATTTTAATGGTATACCCAGGCAGAAATGCTTCATTACAGCAGGCTGCATTAACTACCAGGTCAAAGATAATGCAGGGAACACGGTTTATCGTCGTCAGTTTGGTTTATTACCCGCCGACTTTAGTGTCAGTTCAAAAGCTGCAACCCCAGATGGTATAGCAAAAATAGGCTTTAACTCCTGCGTAGAATTATGCGTTTTTTCTGAAGCATCTGACTTTTATGATGTTACGCCTACAGCAGAGCAAAAAAACAGCTTTTTTGTATCCGCTAGGCAACACAATAAATGGCCAGCAACGTTGTTTAAAATTCGCTGCCCACATAATGACAAAAATATGTTACTGCGCCAACGTTATCCTGCAGCGGGTGTAAAGTTAATAACACCGGAGGATGACATTGCAAGCAGCACTGAGTTATTACTTCAACAATTAGCGGGTTACAGACTATTACTATGCGCTTCTAATGATATTGCGGAAACCTTTACACTTAATTTTGCTGTAAAAAGCAAACATGCCATCATTGCGCATAGCAGTAAAAAAGTGAAAGTCATTACACAAACTGAAACCCTGAGCTTGTACGGTTTTCATCAGGAGTTTACGCAATTACTCTCGGTAACTGATGACCAGGATGCCTTTGTTGAGCTTGAAGTGAAAAGCCACAACACCTGGCTGACATTATTTATACGCCGCTACAATGCCAAACTGATACGCGAAGGCCATAACTTTCTGGCGGTGTTATTTAATAACTTCAATCATCTCAACTCCATCGCAGATAATGAATTGCTCGCGATGAGCTTGTCTGATCCGCTCAAAGTGTCTGTCAGTTTGGAAAAACATAGCACTGAAGGGGTAGCTACCGGCTTATATTTTACCGATAAGTTATACAAAGAAAACGATCTATGGTTAGTATATTCAGGTGATCAAACCGCATTGAGTTTCAGACCTTTGCTATTTGTAACATTAGATAAACCAGCAACGAACAACGAAAAATCGATTACCACATTACACAGTGCCTCTTTAGCCTTTCATCCGGTTACTAACCCGAACGCCATTAACGATGTGATTGCACAAATGGCAGATGATTTTCATCATTCGGGTTGGCAATACCTTGCGGCACTTAAACAAAATTTTGCCTCATTGCCACTTTCAACCTTCGAAGCCTGGAAAGCTTTGGCACAATACCCCGCAGCATTGGCATTAGCTATTTTTAGACTAGAACTTGATGAAAGCTTTTGTTTAAGGCTTCGGGATGAGCTGGCAGTTATGTATGAAACCATTCCGCTGGCAACCTGGATTTCAGTGCGTAAGACGTTTAAAACCCTGCTGCAAAAAACAGGTCTGCCAGATACCTTTGTCAATCAGACAATAGAGAATCGCGATGGTGTGATGCGGATGGTCGTTTCAGGTTTTGACCACATAACAGAATACCTTGATACTGGTAACACTGATGCACTTCGACTGCCACCGCTTCAGAGTGTGCTACCCATTTGGTATCAACAGCTTCGCCATGACCATGTTGATGATGAATGGCCTGATACATTAAAAAGGTCACTACGCGGCTGGTTGAGCAAAACGGATTTACCAGAATATATAAAGCAACTTACCGATCGTAACTTTACCGATTCGATCACTTATTTGCCCATTTTCATGGCGTATGTGTCAGTCGGTAAAGCCACTCTCGAAGAGTTAGGTGGCACCCCTGCACTGATAAAGTTTTATATCAAACAACATGCCGAATTTGACCGGCGCTGGTTTCTAGATATGCATGCCCTAATGGTTGCCCACATAACAAAAAACAATAAGGACTAATGTTATGCGTTATTTCAGCGAGCTTATTGAACAGTCTTTAAATCGCACCAGAGAAGCGACATTAAGCATGATAGGTGTTAACGAAAAAGGCTTACGTCAGCATCTTAGTGATCAAATGAGCGATGTTATGGGAGCTGATGGCTGCTTTTTAGCACCGCCTCTGTTTGAACACACCTTTGGTTGGCAGCAAAGTGATACCACCTTTGGTAAGCTTGCTGCGAAGCTACTCTCTCCTACTCTGGTTGAAACATTAGCCAACGCGGACAACTACAGCTTTCCCAAAAGTGCTGTACCGTATAAACACCAGATCACCGCCTGGCAACATTTACTGGCTGACACACCAAATTCAGCAATTGTAACAACGGGTACAGGTTCAGGTAAAACCGAGTGTTTTATGGTGCCCATTCTGGATGATTTAATTCGGCTATCTGAGCAGCAAAACAATGCGCTAACGGGTATTTCAGCGCTGTTCCTATACCCACTTAATGCGCTGATAAATTCTCAACAAGAGCGTCTTGATGCCTGGACCAAACCCTTTGGTGCCAATATCCGCTTTTGTTTATACAACGGTAACACTGCTGAGTCTGAATCAGAAGTTCGTAAGGTTCAACCCGCTAAATCGAATCAAATCCTGTCACGTGAGCGCTTGCGAAAAGAGCCAGCGCCAATATTAATGACCAACGCCACCATGTTGGAATATATGTTGGTACGGCAAATTGATGACCCGATAATACAAATATCAAAAGCTAAACAATCACTGCGATGGATAGTTCTGGATGAAGCACATACCTACGTGGGTTCGCAAGCCGCTGAATTATCACTACTTCTGAGACGTGTTGTGCAAGCTTTTGGTAAGAAAGCCAGTGAAATACGTTTTGTAGCCACCTCTGCAACCATTGCCGATAGCGACGCAAAGGCAAAACTTGAACGTTATCTGGCTGACCTCGCGGGTGTACCGACCTCACAAATCATGGTGATTACAGGTGAGCGGGTTAAACCTCAGATAGACATTAGCCGCCCAATTCATAACCTTTCTCTTGAAAGTATTCTGGCTATTGACCCAGCAGAAGAAGTGTCTACCAAACGCTATGCAGCGCTTGAAGATCATCATCTTTGCAGGCAGCTAAGACATGCCATTCTGGATTCATTAAAGCCGCTTAATTTAATTGATTTATACGAAAAAGTGGCTGATTTACTGGAAGGTAGGGATAAGAAAACGAAGCAGCAGCAACTACTTGCCTGGCTTGATGTGATGACAGGTACTTATGCCCGAAAAGATAGCCCGCCCTTTTTGAAGCTAAGAATCCATTTATTCCAGCGCATGCTGCATGGCTTGTGGGCCTGCGTTGATCCCAACTGCAAAGCGAAAGGCGAAACTTTATCTAAATTCCCTTTTGGCAAGGTGTTTATTTCACAACGCGCGACCTGCGACTGCCAAGCTCCAGTTTATGAGTTGGCATTTTGTAATGATTGCAAAGAACCTCACCTCGTTGCTCAGGAAGACGGGCACGGTGTCCTGCAACAGCCTTCTGTTTATGCTGGTGATGAGTTTGCACTTCATAGTGAGTCAGATGACGAAGAGGAAAATCAGTATAAGGATGATAAATCTTCTAGCGTCACGTCTAACAGGGTGCTCTCCAGCTGGGCAGCCGGCGAAAATTGCATTAAAACCACACTTTGTAAAAGCACCCGTACATTAGGTGGTTTACCAAACGATAATTCTATCGCAGTTATTTTTACTGATGCGGAACACGCTGTGTGCAGCGGTTGTGGCGTAGAAACTAAAGACACAAAAGACTTCCTGCGTAAAGCTTATCTTGGCTCGCCATTTTATGTTGCCAATGCTGTGCCGACAGTACTCGAGTTTTGCCCCGATCCCGCAAAAAAAGAATCAGCAGATCGCTCACCGGAAGATTTACCTGGCAGAGGTCGCAAACTAATTACCTTTACCGATAGTCGGCAGGGTACAGCCAGAATGGCTGTGCGCATGCAACAGGAAGCTGAGCGCTCTAAGTTAAGAGGGCTGGTCTTAAGCGTTCTCAGGAATAAGCAAATCAACTCTAGATCATCCAATAACAAAATTCCTCTGGGATTGACGTATGAGGAGTATATGGAGGGTGCAGCTCAACTTGAAAAATATTACCAATTTGACGCTGCTCGAGAGTGGAGTAAAGCAGCCGAGGCAACAAAGAATGGAAGAAAGATAAAAGATGTAGCTATCGAAGTTTCTTTAGATGAAATAGTTGACGAAATTGCTGCAAGTAAAGACATCAGTCAGGCTATCTTAAAATACAACCGCTACACCAATCCCGCATTATTTGACGATACGATCGGCCCAAAGGTCATGTCTCGTCTTTTACTAGCAAGAGAGTTTAGCCGTAGGCCTAAAAATCAAAATAGTTCTGAAACTCTAGGATTGATTAGAGTCAGTTATAAAAATCTAGATACCATCAATAAAATGCCTGACAAATGGGAAACTACAACCGCAATAAATGCGACAGGCGACCTATACAGCCAGCATACCCTTTTAACACTGCAGGACTGGAAGGATTTTCTAAAAGTCGCATTAGACTTTTACGTGCGGGAGAACACCTTTATTACTATGACCCGTGATATGCAGTTGTGGATGGGCAGTAAATTTACTCCTAAGAGTTTGTACTCTCCTACTTCTGAAATCCAGAAAAGCTCCACTACTAAAACCTGGCCACAAATCAATCAGAGCAACCCATCCCGTTTAGTTAAGCTTTTAGAATTAGCAACAGGACTATCGCGATCTGAGGCAACAGGTAAAACTCTCATTAATGGCTGGTTAGTTGCAGCATGGGAAGTACTTACTGAAAAAAATATCTTAGAGTCAATAGAGGGCGGACGGCAGTTAAAGCTCGAGAAGCTGACATTCTCATTACCCCAAATCGCCTGGGTTTGCCCTTTCACTTACAGGCTAATAGATAATACTTTCAGAGGGTTAACGCCGTATCTGCCCCGAAAAATTGATAACCGAGATTACCGCTGTAAAAAAGTGGAATTACCTGACTTTACTGCATTTAAGCCCTGCTCTGGGCCCGCTGATTTGCCTTTGCTGCGCAAAGATATTGATAGCAACGAACAGGTAAAAGCTCTTCGCGCAGAAAACTTGTGGACAGATTTATGCGACAGAGCGGTTGAGGGGGGCTTTTATTACCGTACCGCTGAGCACTCGGCACAGCAATCAGCTCAAACACTGGTGTTATATGAAGAACTGTTTAAAAAAGGCGATATTAACGTATTAAACTGTTCAACCACGATGGAAATGGGCGTAGACATCGGCGGTATTTCAGCGGTTGTGATGAACAATGTGCCACCACACCCAGCTAACTACCTGCAGCGTGCAGGTCGTGCTGGCCGTCGCAACGAAGCAAGAGCTATAGCTTATACACTTTGTAAAGCTGACCCACATAACCAAAGAGCCTTTTTGAACCCGAAATGGCCTTTTGTTACCACAATAGCGGCTCCTAAAGTCACTCTCACATCTGCCAGAATTGTTCAGCGCCATGTCAATTCTGCACTGTTGTCACGGTTCTTAAAAACCTGTATACCAACACAGGAAACCGACCGCACCCGGCTGACCGTTTCGTGGTTTTACATGGGCGAAAGTCAGCCATGTGACAACTTCTGTAGCTGGTTGCAAAGCGAACAACATGTTTTTGCTGATATGGTGATTGAGATAGTTGCAGGAACTGCCATCGCTGGTTTGTCGGTAAACGCGATAGTTGCCGATACGTTAGGTGCGATTACGGCATTACGGGAGTACTGGAGTAAACAACGTCTACAAATTGTGAACTTTATTAATAGCGCTGATGACCCTGCTTATAAAAAAGCTCTGGAATTAGAGTTGGAGCGCCATGACGAAGACTATTTGTTACGCGACCTTGCCAGCCGCGCGTTTTTACCCGGTTACGGCTTTCCTACCGATGTTGTGAACCTGAATAACTACAATGTGGAAGATTGGTCAGAAAAAGGGAAAAAGAAAAAGGATAAAGACCGCGAGGATAATATCTTTTCATTAAAAGAAAAGCCAAGTAGAAGCCTTGATGTGGCTCTACGTGAATACGCACCGGGATCAAGTTTGGTAATCGACGGTAGGGTGTATCGCTCTGCTGGCGTGTTGTTACAAAACTATGAGTCAGGCAGCGGTAAGCCTTTAAAGTTTGACCTGGCATGGCGATGTCATCACTGCGGCGCGACAGGCGTAAAAGAAAATGCCTATAGTAACCACGCGTCTTTGCAATGCACTCATTGCCAGGAGCCAGTATCAGACATAAAAACGGTATTAAGGCCTATGGGTTTTACTACAGACTTTTATGAACCAACATCTAATGACATTACCAGTCAAAAATTTATAAAAATGGCACAACCAAGAGTGCAGGTGTATGGCGAAACCTTGTCGCTACCTGACCCTCGCTGTGGTTTTATCCGTTTTGGCCATGATGGCACAGTATTTCACCATTCCTCTGGAGAGAATGATTGTGGTTTCGCTGTTTGCCTGGCATGCGGTAGAGCCGAGTCAATGCTAAACGAAGCCAATGTTCCTAATATATTGGCCGCCGACAAGGATCATCGTCCTATAGGTGGTGTAACAGGTAGCCATAAAGAGAAAAGTTGTTCTGGTAAGAATGTAAAAACCAATCTTTATCTTGGCTTTCATACTCACACAGATGTTTTGGAAATAGCATTAAAAAGTCCAGCATCTGGAGAATGGTTGTCCGACAGAACTGAACATCAGATTGTTGCCAGAACACTCGCAGTAGCATTACGCGATACCATTGCCGAATACATCGGTATTGCCAGTAGCGAGATGGGTTTTGCAGTTCGTTTAGATAAAGATTTAGCCAGCAGACAAAACCGGTCCATTATTCAGGTGTTTGACAACGTTAGTGGTGGTGCCGGATTTGTATTGAGTGGTTTGAATAATATTCAGAGCTTATTAATACAGGCAATTGGGCTACTTCGCTGCCCGGCAGATTGCGCTACCGCCTGTGCCAAATGTCTAGCAAGCAGTGACAGTAAAGTTGAGCAACAGCAGCTAGACAGAAAGCTTGCACTAGCCTGGATTTTAAATAGTAAAATTGAAGATTATCTGAATCTTCCTGAACGCTTCGAGATTATTCCTAGTGCAGAGCTATGTGCTGTGGGGCCTATTCGGTTTGTGCAATCATGTCAGAACAAACGAATATCGACAGAGCACCCTTTTAAACTTCGTTGCTTTTTGCACGGTAGTGTTGAGCAATGGGACTTAGCTCTTCCGACATTTAAAGACCGCCTACTAACCTGGAATCTAGTTGATAATTTGGATGTTGAGCTTGTCATGGCTGATAATTTTGCGCTTGATAATGACACGCTTCGCCAACTGCTAGCCTATCAAAGTATTGGGATACGTTCATACAAGGCACCTGCTAGCTTATTTTCAGTCGAAAATGAAACCGTCACCGCTTTACAACTACTATTCAATGATGAGTGCATAACAGTATTAACAGATTCTGCTAATACAACCATCGCAGGCGAAAATTGGCTGGCGACAGCGGAAGACAGTATTTGGGTTTCAACCAAGTCCCTACCAGCTATTGAACTTAAATCCTATGAGCTTGAAAGCAACAACTCAGTGGCCGAAAAGTTTACCGTTATTGAGCTAACAGAGCAGTTAAACGGCCCAATCAACGGATTTAGCGAACGACTAAGCACGTTAATTAAAAACCATGTACCAGAATTAAGACAAAAATTATCTATTAATCAAGTAAGTAAAATCTCTTACAGTGATCGCTACCTAAAATCTCCCTGGGCTGCACTATTGTGCGCTAAGCTGATTTTCTCATTTGTAGGGAACAACACTGTTGAGATAGAAATACAGACTATGGCCAGTAATACCCCCAGGCAAGGACGATTAATATCTCACGACTGGCAGTTTGACCACGAACAGAAGTTTTTATTGGCAAACCTACTTAAACAGGATACGCCTGGAGCTACTGTAAAAGTGAATGCTGTGACATCTGCCAGGGATTTACCACATTCACGAAAGCTAACAATTGACTACTCCGACGGTACGCAAAGCCTGATTCTGCTGGATCAAGGGGTTGGCTATTGGAAACCTAACGTCGCCTCATACAACCTTAAAGAGCATGACTTCTATCTTGATGCTGAAGGGCAATTATCTGATTTATTGGAAAAGCTAAGTGACTTGAGAGTCGTCAATAGTGCCCAGTGGCCAACGTACTTTGTCGTAAAACAGATCTAGTAACATTTTATTACGCGTGAAGCCTGTGATTATCCATAGGCTTCATGCTCTGTTAACTTGGTAAGGCCTGAGAAAATTAGACACTTTCTAGATTCTCAAAATACAACCTCTCATACTCTGCTGGCGACTGATATGACACGGTTCAAGTAGCCATTCTGTAGCATTACAAAAATATGGTCATCAATTATTACTCGAAAGCTGTCTGCGAGCAACGCCGAAACAAGGAATGGGGCATTTTCGTGTTAGAAATCGCAATCCGAGCGGAAAGCTGCCATTTTAGTTAGATATTTGAAGACCGAGCGTGCAACTTTATTATTGTCCTATAAATGCTTGTAGTTTGATGGCTCATCGAAGATATCAGGAAAAGTCCGCATGGCCTCTGTGCGGCGGGTTTCCAGAATGTCTGCGTAGATTTCTGTCGTTCTGAGTTCGCTGTGGCCAAGCAATCTGGAAAGGGAATAGATGTCCAGGCCACGGGCAAGTTGGTTTACTGCAAAGGTGTGTCGTCCAGCATGAAAGGTCACGTGTTTGGTGATCTCTGCACGTATGGTCCACTGCACTAGAGCGACGTTGCTATAGCTGTCGTAACGTAAACCCTTAAAAACCCGTTCAGTTGGTTTCCCCTTGTTCTCCAAGTTGAGTAGACGCACCGCAGAATCCGGTAAATCCAAGTATTGCAGACCATTTCCTGAGTTTTTGAGCTTTATCTGGAAAAATATGATTCGGTAGTGCCCTTGAGCAAATAGCTCAATTTCTACCCATACCAGCTTATGGATATCTGACCAACGTAACCCTGTGGTGCATGAGAACAGGAAGGTTCTGCGTAACACATCATAGCGGCATTCGGCCTTGGTGAGGGACTTGACCTCATCCAAGGTGAGATATGTACGTTGTGTCCTTTCTGCTTTGATGGATTTGACTTGCTCAACAGGGTTATCTCTGATAATTCGATCTCGTTGTGCTTGGTTGAGTGCAGCCCGGATTTTATTGAAGTAGCTACAGGCGGTATTTCTGGATAGGCTGGTCTCAGATTTTGTCATCGCCTCATGCTGCAAGTAATGACGAAACCCTTCCAAGAAGTATTTATCTACCTGTTCAAACGTGAGTTCTGCGTGGCGGTGATAACGGTGGAGATGGATGCCCGCAGAAACCCAGATGGAGTAGTTGGATTTGCTACCGGATGCTTTACTCGCTGTAATTTGGTCGAAATAGTCAAAGAAGCTGGCATTGAGTTTGGTGCGGTCATCCAAGCCATGTTTTGTAGATTCCATTTCCAGCAGACGCTAGGCACGAATGGCTTCAGCTTTTTGCAATGTGGTTTTGTTGTGCTCGCGTTCAACTGCGTTTTTGGGCTTGGCGTAGAGAAACAGGTTTAACGTCTCATATGAGCGTTTCTGAGCTCTTGAGCCGTCTTCCGAGGTCTTTGACCCATAATAGTAAACTAACCTGATAGCACGTTAGCCATTCTTATCTGGATCTCGTTTATGTATGCTGATTTTCATTGGTTTTTCTCATCTTGTGCGCCATATGTGCGCCAGAATCGACAAAACCCTTCAAATTGCTTCCCACCCAATAAAACAAAATTATTTTAAAATCATAATGTTGTTTTGATTTGGTTTGATGCGTTTTACTATTTTACTTCCCGATACAGAAACTCGAGAAAATCCGCCCCAGTAAATCATCTGAGGTAAACTCACCGGTAATCTCACTTAAAGCCAGCTGTGCCTGCCTTAACTCTTCTGCCAGCAATTCTCCGGCGCGAGCACCCACTAACTGATCCATACCTTGCTCTAAATGCTCAGCCGCCTTTTCCAGCGCCTCTAAGTGCCGGCGACGGGCCAGGAATCCGCCTTCGGTATTACTGGTGAACCCCATTGATTCTTTAAGATGATCCCGCAGCGCCTGCACACCTTCACCGGTACGGGCGGAGAGGCGAATCAGTGAGTGACCATTTACTTCACTAATCCCTAGGGTTTCGCCGGTCAGATCGGCTTTATTACGCACCACGGTTATCGGCAATGAGGCCGACAGGCGGGCCATAAACTCGGGCCAAATTTGTTCAGGTTCGGTGGCGTCAGTAGTGGTACCGTCAACCATAAACAGCACCCGATCGGCCTGCTCTATCTCGTTCCATGCCCGCTCAATACCAATACGCTCAACTTCATCACCGGCTTCACGCAGGCCCGCAGTATCAATAATATGTAACGGCATACCGTCAATATGGATATGTTCACGCAGCACATCACGAGTGGTGCCGGCAATATCCGTTACAATAGCGGCTTCACGACCCGCCAGTGCATTAAGCAGGCTGGACTTACCCGCATTAGGGCGACCGGCAATCACCACCTTCATACCTTCGCGCAGCAGGCTACCCTGACGCGCTTCCTGCCTGACGCCATCCAACTCCGCCATCACTGTATTCAGTTGGCCTTCAATCTTTCCGTCTGACAGAAAATCAATTTCTTCATCCGGAAAGTCGATAGCAGCTTCCACATAAATGCGCAGGTGAGTGAGTGCTTCCACTAATTGATGAACACGGTTAGAGAATACGCCCTGCAGTGAGTTAATCGCCGAACGGGCAGCCTGCTCGGAGCTGGCATCAATAAGATCGGCTATCGCTTCGGCCTGTGCCAGATCGAGTTTGTCATTCAAAAAAGCACGCTCAGAAAACTCCCCCGGGCGGGCAATACGGATATCTGATAAAGACAAAATGCGTTTTAGCAATAAATCGAGAATAACCGGCCCGCCGTGCCCCTGAAGTTCGAGTACGTCTTCACCCGTAAATGAGTTTGGTCCGGGAAAATAGAGCGCAATTCCCTGATCGAGAATAGTGCCGTCGCCATCAAGGAAGGGTAGATAGTCGGCATAGCGAGGTTTAGGCAGCTTACCCAGCACCTGTCGAGCAACTTCCGCTGCCTGCTTACCAGAAACACGAAGTATACCGACGCCGCCGCGTCCCGGTGGCGTTGCTTGGGCTACGATGGTATCAGTTGTCATCATGATTATATTCTCAGGTCAAAGTGAATGATGTTGGCTATAGACATTGGCATCATTATATAAAAAAGGCGGTCATAATGACCGCCTTTTATCGAGCTTATTGCAGTAGCTTACCGTACGAATTAAGAGAGTTTTTTCTCTTTCTTTTCTTTCTTATCGCGGCTGTGTAAGCCTTTCTTCTCTAATCCACGGTAGATGAGTTTCTGCTGAATAATGGTAACTAAGTTACTCACGATATAATACAGAACCAGACCTGACGGGAACCACAGGAAGAACACGGTAAAGATTACTGGCATAAAGGTCATGATCTTCTGCTGCATAGGATCTGTCACCGGCGTTGGTGACATCTTCTGGATCATGAACATTGTTCCACCCATTAACAGCGGCAGAATATAGTACGGATCTTGTGCAGATAAGTCATGGATCCACAGGGCAAACGGCGCATGACGCAGTTCTACCGATCCCATTAACATGTAATACAGTGCCAGGAAGATTGGCATCTGAATAATTAACGGGAAGCAGCCACCCAGCGGGTTAACTTTTTCTTCTTTGTACAGCGCCATCATTTCCTGACTCATGCGCTGCTTATCATCACCAATACGCTCACGCATAGCCTGTAGCTTCGGCTGTAACAGCTTCATCTTGGCCATTGAGGTATATTGTGCTTTAGTCAACGGATACATAATTCCGCGCACAATAAAGGTAATGATAATAATCGAGAAGCCCCAGTTACCGACAAAGCTATGAATAAACTTCAGTAACTTAAACAGTGGCTGAGAGATAAACCATAACCAACCATAGTCTACGGTTAAGTCCAGATGCGGTGCCACTGCTGCCATTTGGTTCTGAATTTCAGGACCAACCCAAAGCTGTGCGCCTAACTCTTTAGTTTCACCCGGTTGAATAATAACAGGGGCATTTCTAAAGCTAATCGCTGACTGGCCGTCGCCTTCAGTCGTGAAGAAGGTACTTTGGCTATCTTTATTCGGCACCCATGCAGTAGCAAAGTACTGCTGAAGCATGGCTACCCAGCCGCCTTTGGTATCGATCTTCAGGTTCTCATCGGTAATGTCATCAAAGCTATATTTCTTATATTTGTTGTCATCAGATGAGTAAGCTGCACCACGATAGGTATGCAGAGCAAAGTTACTGCTGCCGGTATCACGAGATTTTGGCAGTTTAGTACTTTGTTTCAATTGACCAAACAGCACTAAGTCAACGGGCTGAGCACTGGTGTTATTCACCGTGTAATCCACACCGATCACATACTCACCGCGCTTAAGTACAAAAGTCTTGGTGTACTGAACGCCGCTTTTGTCGGTATAGGTTAATGGAATAACCAGTTCATTCTGACCGTCTGCCAGCTCATAAGCATCTTGCTTAGACTCATAAAGCGGGCGTGCACCGTTAGCCGGGTTATCCGGGCCATTCTTACCGACCAGACCACTAAGTGCCTGATAAGAGAAGCCGGCGGTATTTTCTAACAGCCTAAACGGTTGATTTGATCCTAACGTGTCAGGGTAAGCCAACAGGTCTGCTTCTTGAATATCACCACCACGGGTGTTGATAACCATAGAAAGAACGTCAGTTTTAACTGTAATCAAACCGCCTTCACCCGCAGCGAGTTCAGCTTGGGTTGAGCCGGTTGAACCAGTCGCTGTAGAACCCGCACCGGTAGTTTGTTGCGTAGTTTGTGGAGCTGGTTGTGGAGCGTTATCTGTTTCCCAAGCCTGCCAAATCATAAATGAAACGAACAGCAGAGCGATAAGAAGAAGATTGCGTTGAGAATCCATTGTTAATGTTCTCTATTATGGTCAGTATTATTGTTGTTGGGCGGAACTGGATCATCACCACCCTCGTGTAAAGGATGGCATTTTAATACGCGTTTGATTGTCAACCAACTACCTTTCACCATACCAAACCTGCGCAATGCCTCAATTCCGTATTGAGAACAGGTTGGACGGAACCGGCAATGTGGTCCGAGTAACGGACTGATTACCAGTTGATAACCGCGTATCAACATAATCAAGATACGGGAGCCAGCCGACAATGACGACGCCATAACTTATCCAATGCTTCCGTCAGCGTATGATTATCCAGATCGGCGATACCCTTTTTGGCAATTACAACAAAATCCATCGAAGGTAAATCATGCTGGTGTAAACGAAAACTTTCGCGGGTTAGGCGTTTAATTCGATTACGTTCATGAGCTCGCTTAACGAATTTCTTTGCAACAGTAAGACCAATACGAGGATGACCCAACGTATTTGATCGGCCAAGAATGGTAATTTGAGGAACACCGGCCCGTTGAGGCTGTTGGAAGACAAATGTGAAAGTACTGGGAGTTAACAAACGTAACTCCCTGGGGAATGCTAGCTTAAGCTTAACCACACAGATGGTTAACTCGATTAACTTGAAGCAGATAAACGAGTGCGGCCTTTAGCACGACGACGTGCTAAAACCTGGCGGCCGTTTTTAGTGGCCATACGTGCACGAAAGCCGTGGCTACGATTACGTTTTAATACTGACGGTTGAAAAGTGCGTTTCATGGCGATCTCTACCTAAATCTTGATTATTACTAATTAGTAAGCGCGTTTGGCTACTCGACGTGAAAACGACCGACGCCTCAATCGCAATATACAAAGAGGCGGGATTGTAATAATTGTACAGCCCCGAGTCAATTCCGAACGCTTATCTCTGCTCAAAAACTCGTAGTTACCACTACGAACCCTAGTTTTTCCGCGTTTTCTGCTATAAACAATCGTTAAAACTTTACTTAACTATGTCTATATAGAAAGAAACAAAAATACTAAAGAGCGAGAAGCGCCACAAGTAGGGCTGAGAATTATACGGACTCCCTAAAAAAGCGCAAGGATCCTGAGACGATCCTTTAAGTTCTTCCGATCCTTTCCTAAGATCCACCCGCGACTTAATAAATTATCCCCAACGCTTAGAATTATCCACAATAGCAACGCTTTGATTGCTAACAGGCTGATACCAACGCTGGCTGAAAAATTTACACACAAAAATTTGCCAAATTTATCTATACTTTGTTGATCTAAGCGCACACTTTACCGACTTATTCAGGTAAACTCCGCTTTGCCTGTGGATAAAATTACGATCTTCCGCATGGAAAGGGAGATCTATTTAGCGCTTTGCGCTATTATCTACTGGCGCTGATTACGATCCCAACATTGCGGATCGATACGGCAGGACGCCGATATAAAACAAATGAATCTATCGGAACATGCATTCCTGGCGCCAAACCTTAAAAAAACGTAGTACGCGGTACGGGATACGAAAAAAATTATATCTATCTCCCTTACTTTTTTATTGTTCTTGTTCGAGTGGAGTTCGCCGTGTCACTTTCTCTTTGGCAGCAGTGCCTTGCCCGACTGCAAGATGAATTACCTGCCACAGAATTTAGTATGTGGATTCGTCCGTTGCAGGCGGAACTGAGTGACAATACACTCGCCCTATACGCGCCTAATCGATTTGTGCTTGATTGGGTCCGCGATAAATATATAAATAATATCAATGCGTTATTAAATGATTTCTGTGGTTCTGACGTTCCTCAACTGCGCTTTGAAGTTGGAACTAAGCCGCAGATTCGCGCCCATACACAGGTAAAAACGTCCGATAATAACAGTCAGGCTCGCCCGGCATCGGTACGACCGGCGGCTGTGCGCCCAAGTTGGGAAAACCAATCGGCGCAGCCTGAACTTTCTTATCGTTCAGGGGTGAACCCTAAGCATCAGTTTGATAACTTTGTTGAAGGTAAATCAAACCAACTGGCACGGGCTGCCGCTCGACAGGTTGCGGATAATCCCGGCGGTGCCTATAACCCACTGTTCTTATATGGTGGCACCGGTTTAGGTAAAACCCACTTATTGCACGCTGTTGGCAACGGCATCATTGAACGCAAGCCCAACGCTAAAGTGGTGTATATGCACTCTGAGCGTTTCGTTCAAGACATGGTTAAGGCCCTGCAAAATAACGCTATTGAAGAATTTAAGCGTTATTATCGCTCGGTTGATGCCCTGTTAATTGATGATATTCAATTCTTTGCCAATAAAGAGCGCTCACAGGAAGAATTTTTTCATACCTTTAATGCGCTGTTAGAAGGTAACCAACAAATTATTCTTACCTCTGACCGCTATCCAAAAGAGATCAATGGTGTAGAAGACCGCCTGAAATCCCGCTTCGGTTGGGGACTGACGGTGGCGATCGAACCACCGGAATTAGAAACCCGAGTGGCGATCCTAATGAAAAAAGCGGACGAGAACGACATCCGCTTACCGGCCGAAGTGGCTTTCTTTATTGCTAAACGCCTGCGCTCTAATGTGCGAGAGTTAGAAGGTGCACTCAACCGCGTGATAGCAAATGCCAACTTTACCGGGCGCGCCATTACCATTGATTTTGTCCGCGAAGCACTGCGTGACTTATTGGCGCTGCAAGAAAAGCTGGTTACTATTGATAACATCCAGAAAACCGTCGCGGAATATTATAAAATTAAGATTGCGGACCTGCTGTCTAAACGCCGCTCTCGTTCCGTTGCACGCCCGCGTCAGATGGCTATGGCGCTGGCAAAAGAGTTAACCAATCACAGCTTACCGGAAATTGGTGATGCGTTTGGTGGAAGAGACCATACAACCGTGCTGCATGCCTGTCGTAAAATTGAACAGTTACGAGAGGAAAGCCACGATATCAAAGAAGATTTCTCTAACTTAATCAGAACATTATCCTCATAAAGCTTATGAAATTTATCATTGACCGTGAACATTTATTAAAGCCGCTGCAGCAAGTCAGTAGCCCTTTGGGTGGTCGCCCTACACTGCCCATTCTCGGCAACCTTCTGATTCAAGTAACAGAAGGTTATTTGTTGCTCACCGGTACCGATCTGGAAATGGAGATGGTCGCGCGTATTACGCTTAGCCAGCCTCACGAACCGGGCGCAATTACCGTACCAGCACGTAAGTTTCTCGATATCTGCCGCGGGTTACCCGATGGTGCAGAAATCAGCATCGCACTGGAAAACGATCGCGTACTGGTTCGCTCAGGCCGCAGCCGTTTTTCACTATCAACGCTGCCTGCTGCCGACTATCCAAACCTGGATGACTGGAAAAGTGAAGTTGAGTTCACCTTGCCTCAGGCAACGCTGAAGCGACTGATCGAAGCAACCCAGTTCTCCATGGCACATCAGGACGTACGTTACTACCTTAACGGGATGATGTTTGAAACCGAAGGGGAAGAGTTGCGCACTGTCGCTACTGATGGCCACCGTTTGGCAGTCTGTTCCATGTCCGTTGGCCAAAAATTACCGCCCCACGACGTTATTGTTCCGCGTAAAGGGGTACTTGAGCTGGTCCGCCTGCTCGATGGCAACAATGGCGACCTACAGCTGCAAATTGGTAGTAATAATATTCGCGCCCACGTCGGCGACTTTATTTTTACCTCCAAGCTGGTTGACGGCCGTTTCCCTGACTATCGCCGCGTATTGCCGAAGAACCCCGACAAAACGCTGGAAGCCGGATGCGACGAACTGAAGCAGGCATTCTCCCGTGCGGCAATTTTGTCGAACGAGAAGTTCCGCGGAGTTCGCCTCTATTTAAACCATAATCAGTTGAAGATTACGGCCAATAACCCGGAGCAGGAAGAAGCGGAAGAGATTCTGGACGTCACCTACGGCGGTACCGATCTGGAAATAGGTTTCAACGTAAGCTATGTGCTTGACGTACTTAACGCACTGAAGTGTGAAACAGTTCGTCTGCTGCTGACCGATTCTGTATCTAGCGTACAGATTGAAGACAGCGCAAACCCAAGCGCGGCCTATGTTGTTATGCCAATGCGTTTATAAGCGGGGCTGGCAGCACTACTGAATGGCTCTTACCCGTTTACTGATAAACGATTTCCGCAATATCGAAACGGCGGATCTCGCACCGTCCGCCGGCTTTAATTTTTTTGTCGGCCCTAACGGTAGCGGCAAGACTAGCGTACTGGAAGCAGTTTATACGCTCGGTCATGGTCGCGCCTTTCGCAGCCTGCAAACTAACCGAGTTGTGCGTCATGAGCAGCAAGAATTCGTGTTACATGGTAGAATAGCCAGCGGTGAACGAGAATTGTCGGTTGGGCTACAAAAAAGCCGCCTCGGCGATACGAAAGTACGAATTGACGGCAGCGATGACCATAAAGTCTCTGAATTAGCCCAACTGCTTCCGATTCAGCTAATCACGCCTGAGGGTTTCACCCTACTTAACGGGGGGCCTAAGTACCGTCGGGCATTTTTAGACTGGGGCTGTTTTCATAGTGAACCCCATTTTTTTCATGGCTGGAGTAATCTTCGTCGATTGCTCAAGCAGCGTAATGCCGCGCTGCGGCAAACCAGCCGTTATTCACAGATTCGGCCTTGGGATCAGGAATTAATCCCACTGGCGATACGAATCAGTGAATGGCGGGCAGCTTATGCTGACGCAATAGCACAGGATATTACCGCAACCTGTGCTGAGTTTTTACCGGAGTTCAACCTGTCCTTCTCCTTCCAACGCGGTTGGGATAAAGAGAGCGATTATGGTGAACTTCTTGAGCGACAGTTTGAACGAGATCGGGCCCTGACTTATACATCTCAGGGGCCACATAAAGCAGACTTCCGCATTCGTGCAGAGGGAACGCCGGTTGAAGATCTGCTGTCACGCGGCCAGCTCAAATTATTGATGTGTGCACTACGTCTGGCTCAGGGAGAATTCCTAACCCGCCAGAGCGGACGTCGTTGCCTCTATCTTATCGATGATTTTGCTTCCGAGCTCGACGTTCATCGCCGCAGATTACTGGCCGAACGTTTAAAAGCCACCGGAGCTCAGGTTTTTGTCAGCGCTGTCAGCGCTGAACAAATTGCTGATATGGTGGATGAAAAGGGCAAGATGTTCTTTGTAGAACATGGCAAAATAGAGCATCAACCACAGGATTAATAGTGAGCGAGAAACGCTAATGTCGAATACATATGATTCCTCAAGTATCAAGGTATTAAAAGGTCTGGATGCGGTACGCAAACGCCCGGGCATGTATATCGGTGACACGGACGATGGCACCGGTCTGCACCACATGGTATTCGAGGTTGTCGATAACGCCATTGATGAAGCGCTGGCTGGCCACTGTAAAGATATTGTCATTACCATTCATAAAGATAACTCAGTATCAGTACAGGATGACGGCCGCGGTATACCTACCGGTATTCATGAAGAAGAAGGCGTTTCAGCGGCAGAAGTTATTATGACCGTACTGCACGCCGGCGGTAAATTTGACGATAACTCATACAAAGTGTCAGGTGGTCTGCACGGCGTAGGCGTTTCCGTGGTTAACGCCCTGTCAGATAAGCTGGAATTGATTATCGATCGTGAAGGCAAAACCCATAAGCAAATTTATCGTGGCGGTGTACCTGAAGCGCCACTAAAAGTGATCGCAGATACCGATAAAACCGGTACCATGATCCGTTTCTGGCCAAGCCCGGACACCTTCACCACTAACCTAGAGTTCCACTACGATATTTTAGCTAAACGCTTACGCGAGCTATCATTCCTGAACTCCGGTGTTTCTATTAAGCTGTTTGATGAGCGCGACGGTAAATCCGACCACTTCCACTATGATGGTGGTATTAAAGCGTTCGTTGAATACCTGAACCGTAACAAAACGCCGATCCATCCGTCGGTGTTCTACTTTACCCATCAAAGCGAAAAAGACGGTATCAATGTAGAGATCTCTCTGCAGTGGAACGACGGTTTCCAAGAAAATATCTACTGCTTTACCAACAATATTCCACAGCGTGACGGCGGTACTCACTTAGCCGGTTTCCGTGCGGCCATGACCCGTACGCTGAATAACTACATGGAAAAAGAAGGCTACAGCAAAAAAGCAAAAGTCAGTGCAACCGGTGATGATGCCCGTGAAGGCCTGATTGCTGTGGTTTCGGTTAAAGTACCGGATCCTAAGTTCTCTTCTCAGACTAAAGACAAACTGGTTTCCTCGGAAGTGAAATCTGCCGTTGAATCAATCATGGCGGAAAAGCTGTCTGAATATCTGTTAGAAAACCCGACCGATGCAAAAATCGTGGTGGGTAAAATTATCGATGCTGCCCGTGCCCGTGAAGCGGCGCGTAAAGCCCGTGAAATGACCCGCCGTAAAGGCGCGTTAGACCTGGGCGGACTGCCGGGTAAACTGGCTGACTGCCAGGAAAGAGATCCGGCACTGTCTGAACTGTACCTGGTGGAAGGGGACTCAGCGGGCGGTTCTGCTAAGCAGGGCCGTAACCGTAAAAATCAGGCTATTTTACCGCTGAAAGGTAAAATTCTGAACGTTGAGAAAGCACGCTTCGATAAGATGCTCTCCTCACAAGAAGTCGCCACGCTGATCACTGCTCTGGGCTGCGGCATTGGCCGTGATGAATATAATCCGGACAAGTTACGCTATCACAGCATCATCATCATGACGGATGCCGACGTGGATGGTTCACACATTCGTACCCTGCTGCTGACCTTCTTCTACCGCCAAATGCCTGAAGTTATCGAGCGCGGCTATATCTATATTGCCCAACCGCCGTTATATAAGGTGAAAAAAGGTAAGCAAGAGCAGTACATCAAAGATGATGAAGCAATGGACCAGTACCAGATCGTTACCGCTCTGGACGGCGCGTCTCTACACGTTAACCCGGATGCACCAGCTATGGCCGGTGAACCACTGGAGCGTTTAGTCGCTGAATATTACAGCGTCCAGAAAATGCTTAAGCGTATGGAACGTCGTACCCCGTTAGCGCTGCTGAATGAACTGGTTTATCAGCCAGCCCTGACCACTGAAACTCTGGAAGATAAAGCCAAAGTACAACACTGGATTGAAACTCTGGTTAATACTCTGAATGAGCAAGAGCAGCATGGCAGTACCTATATTGCTCTGGTTCAGGAAAACAGTGAACGTGCCATCTTTGAGCCGGCAATCCGTATTCGTACTCACGGCGTTGATACTGACTACAGCCTGAATATCGACTTCGTGCTGGGCGGTGAATACCGTAAAATCTGTCATCTTGGCGAGCAGCTGCGCGGCCTGATTGAAGACGGCGCCTATATCGAACGCGGTGAGCGTCGTCAGGCTATCGATAGCTTTGAACAAGCCATCGAGTGGCTGGTTAAAGAGTCGCGCCGTGGCCTGACTATCCAGCGCTATAAAGGGCTGGGTGAGATGAACCCTGAGCAACTTTGGGAAACCACCATGGATCCGCAAGGTCGCCGTATGCTTCAGGTCACCATCAAAGATGCTATCGCTGCCGATCAGCTGTTCACCACATTAATGGGTGATGAAGTTGAACCTCGTCGTGCGTTTATCGAAGAGAATGCCTTAAGAGTAGCTAATCTGGACGTGTAGTTTTAAATTTTGTCGGATCTTCGAAAATGAGATAAAAGGAGCCAATTGGCTCCTTTTATGTTTTTGGTTTGTATCGCAATTCCCTTTTCATTTTTGTAAAAATGTCTTGGGCCACCTTATAAGAAACTGATGGTCTGGTATCTCCAATACTTTTAAGGACAAATCACTCTACTTGCTTCTTAGGATATGTCGGCTCATCTAATAGATTGGTAATTAATGCACCAACAATATATAACGCAGCAATAATCCACGTAACGCCACCGCCACCAATACTGTCAATAAATATACCAACGATAGCAGGACCAATAAACACAGATAGGCCAGTCCCTAAATTAAGTACTGACATAATGGCACCTTTGTCTTTCTCAACCATATTCGCTGACATAGCATCAAGAGGAATATAGCCTGCAATACCTGCCCCCCAAGCGAGAGCAATAACAAATATAACCATATAGTTTGCCCCCACAAATTGAGGCGCAAAATAGAGCATTAAAGAGGTCACCGCGGTTAAAACACCACCACACCAAATAATGGTTCGCTTATGACCAATTTTGTCACCCACTATTCCCCAGATTAGGTTAAAAATAATATTACTAATAAATGCCGCCCCCCAGATACTTAACCATTGAGGTGTACTAAATCCTTGGTTAATCATATAAACCGGTAGATATACTGGGAATGCAAACTGCGACAGTGAGTTGATAATACGTAACGTACAAGAGATAGACAGTTTTGGATAACGCTTTAATACGGTAAGCCCATGCACGACTTGCTTCACGCTTTCAACAGCATTATGATTTTTAGCCGGTTTAATATCATCTTTGTTAATAATCAGCACAAGGAATGAGCCAAATACTACAAATATAATAATACTCCAAAGCGTATTCACTTCACCTAAGGTACCGACGGCAATACTCGCATAAAAATTCGCTAGAACCTGCATGCCGCCGGAAAATACAAAGTAGAACCATCCATATGCCGTACTCAGCCTTTGCGGGGGGCTGCGATAAGCAATCCACACGGAAAAAGCATACGCAAAAAGGGGATAGCCAAAACCCTTAAGTGCTTGTGTGAAGAGTAGGATCGGGTAAGACATCTCTTTCAGCCCTAAGCTGATAAAACCAACGGTACCGACAATACAAAAAATTGTGCCAAGAAACATGGTTCGCTTGGCACCAAAGGTTTCAAAGAAAACCCCTGCAAACCAAGATGATAACGCAACGGCTATACCATATACGCTAAAAAGTGTTGAAACCTGCTGTATGGTTAAGCCTCGGCTTTCTAAGTAGGGACTTAACCAACCAAGCTCAAGACCACAGCCAATCATAAAAATTAAAACCCCCAGAAAACTCCATGACATCGTTCTGGGTATTCCAACGCGGTTAAGGAAACCGGATTCTTCTAGTTGACTCATTATTTATCCCCGTGCGAATTAGTATTGGTCATTAAATTTATTCTTTCTTGTTCGTTGTATTAGATAGAAATAGCAAGTCGTCAATAAAGTTACGGGTATAAGCATCCGTTAAAAGCAATCGAAATTAACTTTCTCAGAACGCTTATTCATTATTATTTATTTGCCACTACCGGCGATGTTATAACTAGACCGCCGGTAGATAAGCGTTGATGCTTAGCAAATTCAACTAGAATCCGGTATAGGCCCCGTCAATACGGAAATCTGCGCCGGTGGTATAAGAGCTCATATCGCCCGCTAAATAGACGGCTATCGCTTCTAATTCCTCAGGCTTACCCATTCTTTTTACTGGGATAAGCTGCTCCCACTCACCGATTAATGGTGCCAAACTCGGATCGTTTAGCGTCATTTCGGTTGCAATGTATCCTGGGCTAATGGTATTTACGCGTATATTTCTCTCTGCCCATTCAATCGCCATATTTCGAGACATCGCAATAACACCGGCTTTAGAGGCGGCGTATGAACACTCTTTTTGCGGAATATTAGTGATATGAGCAGACATTGAGGCGGTATTAATAATTGAACCACCACCCTGTTTTAACATGACTCGCCCAGCCGCTTGAGCAGTAAGGAAAGTGCCGTTTAAGTTAACATTGATCACGCGGGACCAATCTTCTAAGTTATCATCTTCAATTGGTACAGTATGCCCGATACCGGCATTACAAAAAGCCACGTCTAACCGACCAAACTCTTTCAAAATAGTATCAATCATGGCATTGACTTCGTTTGGTTTGGTGATGTCCGTTTTGATTGCAATGGTTTTATTACCGCAAGATTCAGCGATTTCTTTCGCCGTTTTTTGCGCTTCTTTAAGATCAACATCGACGATAGCAACATCAGCCCCCGCCTCAGATAATGCGATCGCAAGACGTTTACCGATACCCCGAGCACCGCCCGTAACAAAGATTTTCTTATCATCCAATCTCATTTTTTCTAAGATACCCATTTGAAGCTCCTGATTTTAAAGTTTTATTTTTTGATGCAAATAGTGGGGTTTACTGACCAATAATCTGAACGCGTACCATGCGTGAACGCTCACGAGTCTGATCCATATCGGAGAAATAAATTCGACCGAATTCCCCTAGCGTCATTTCGCCATTCAATACGGGAAGCGTTTCAGAACGACCTAGAATGACGGAACGAAGGTGACCATCCGTGTTAAGCATCCACTCTGATTTTTCATCTCGAAGCTCCATGGCTCTTTGCGTATGCACCGGGCCAGGATGAAGGTATTGCCCTTCGTATTGACAGGTAGGGATAATTTTTTCCAGGACATTAACCATATCCTGCAAAATCAAAGGGATTTTCTGATAGGTGATATCTTCAGAATCTTCCTGAATAAATACTGTACAGCTGGTATGTTGAGAAAAAACGTTGATCAAACCATTGCTAATACCTGATTTTTTAAGACATGCCTGTACTTGTTCAGTGATGTCATCAAAGCTAATTTTCATCCCTGTTTCAACGTTCAGTACTTCATGATATACGTTCATAAATTATTTCACCTTTGCAGTAGTCTTCTCTCTCCAGGCTCTCGCAACTGAAGAAATCATTTTTTCCATCATTTCGTAAGGTTTTTCAGCGCTCAAAATTCCGCTGGTTGAGCCAGTCGCATCGGCACCGGCTTTAATGATTTGGTAAACATCGTTTTCATCTTTAATTCCCGCACCGTGTAATATTTGAATATTTGGGTTTATCCGATGAATAGCGGTATTGATTTTGATAATGTCCTCAAGGTCTTGAGGGCTACGCTGGCCTTTACCTATTAGCGCGGGTGATTCCGCCAAGATAATATCGGGGTTCAAGCAGGCGATAGCCGCGCTTTCTTGACTGTCCCCGGCACAAACCAAGACTGCCAGGCCAACCTGTTTCGCCCTAGCAATCGTTTTTGATAACACATCAACCGTTAAGGGTTTTTCGGCATGGTTCAGTAGTACCCCAACGGCTCCTGCAGCTTTAATTGCCTCAGGTAATACCGCCCCAATTCCTCGCCCCGGAAGGTTCGGGTCCATATGTTGAGCAAAAACTTTTATGTGTTTTGTGGCGTTAACAATCGGAGCAATATCCGTATATTGAGCAGAAAAAATGATATCAACGCCGTACTTAACGCATAGCCTATCCGCTTCAATGGCCAAATTTACCGCATCATCGCCGTATAAATAGGTTTTGGGTCCAATCTCAAAGAAGGGTTTTTGTATGATAAAAGTGGAAGTCATTTTTTCACCTACTTAAGCATTTTTCTTAAATAGGCTGCCGTTTCTGGCAACGTTTTGGCCGGATCGCCACACGTACTGCACTCAAGGTTAAGAAAACCTTGGTAACCAACATCTTTCAGTGCATTAAAACAGGCTTGCCAATCGGTTGAACCATAGCCGGGCAACAGACGGTTGTTGTCGCCGAGATGTACATGCTTAATACCACTGCCGACATATTGGACGCTTTCAACCATGTCCGCTTCTTCAATCGACATATGGAAGAAGTCCGCCAAAACGCCAGCGTTACTAAACGTTAAGCTATCAACAAGGTCTTTACACTGTTTAATACTGTTCAAATAGGGGCTTTCATAGCGGTTAATGCCTTCCAACAGCATTTGCCCTTCAGTCCCTATTAACGGTTCCGTCACTTCTTGGTACATTTCTATAAAGGCTGACGTTTCTTCTGAGCTCATCTCTCTGTAAGGATGAAACAGCGGAAGTGGGATTTGAGGGCCATAAGCAAACTCTAATTCGGTAACTGCACCAATTTCACCGCTAATTTTAGCCGCTAATTTATACATCTCTCTGCTTTTGCGACGAAGCTCAAGATCATCACTCATTAAATGCCCGTAGATTTCATCACCAAAGGCAAATTCACAGGGAGTGACTCCAGTTCTCTCCTTTAAAGTCAGTACTTCTTGGTAGAGGTCATCATTCCACTCTTTATAGGTCATAAATAGGGCGATTCCGTCATATCCCCATTTACGCAGTAACTGCGCTTTTTCGGTTAGGCTGTTACCAGGCAACATTACATTTGAACAAGAAATTTTCATTTTTTTCCCCTATTTCAAACCTAGTCAATTTAATTTAATGAAAGAAAGCTAACTCTGAAATCCAAAATTACAACGTTGTAATTTAATATTTGCTGCAGATATGTTATATATTTCGATAGCAGTCAAGAAAAAACACCGAAAACAGAAAAAATCGCTCTATTCTGTGGACTGCTTCAAATATTTAACCAAGAATCGCTAAAGCCCAGTCAGTGCTGAAACGAGTTAGTCTAAAAACACACAATCGCTTAAAAAAACGCCTTTTTACCACCTCTTTTTATCATTCGCGTTTGTTAAATAAAATATATCAACATCAAATTGACAACGTTGTAATTAAGTATCATATTGCTTAGCCTATATAGCAGTACTGAATATGCATCTTGGATATTGAGCGAAAAAGGATTAAAAGCCGTTTGTTGTATAACCAAAAGTGCTGGCGAAGTGCCAATTTCCTTCGTTACACACAATAAAAGGCGGTAGGATAGATAAACCTATGACGGAAAAACGTAATAGTATAAGTACGTTAATAAATTATCTGCTCCTAACGATTGACTAAGGAAAATAAAGTGCGAGGAACAACATCAAGAAATAAATCTGTAACCATAAAGTCTATTGCAGAAGAGCTTAAAATCTCTTTTTCAACGGTATCGAAAGCGCTAAACCATAATCCAGCGATTAAGACAGAAACTCGGCAGGCGGTAATAAAAAAGGCGAAGGAAATGGGATATACCCCCAATTCTCTGGCAAAAGGGCTCAGAAGCAATACCACAGAAACGATTGCTATCATTTTTAATGATATTGAGAACCCAGTACTAACCTATGTCTTTCGCGATATTTCAACGAAAATGGCTGAATATGGTTACACCACGATAATCCTTGATTCTCAATTTAGTGAAAAAATTGAGCGAGCCAATATACTCACCGTCCTCTCGAGGCAGCCAGACTTTATTATTCTTGAACCCGCATCAATAAATCCTGAAAATTTAGCGCTGTTATCTGAAATGTCTAACCGGTTGATTCTTCAAGGAACACAGTATGATGCCCTGAACTGTCATCATGTCCACGTTGACTACGCCTACGGCGGCTATATTTCCGCATGTGAGATGCTTTCCAAAGGGCACCGGGACTGTTTAGTGATTACCGAAAGGTTATCATTTCCAACCAGCGAACAGTTTGTTCAGGGAATCGAAAAAGCGTTTGAAGAATACGGATTGTCCTTCGATCGCAGCAGAGTCAAAACAGGGCACTCTTCTATTACCGAGGGTTTCACTATTATGCAAGAGCTGTGGACGCCTGCCGAAAATGCTTTTTCTATGCCCATCACCGGCGTTATCACATTTGACGATAACTTTGCCTATGGCGTCTATAAGTTCGCGACCAATAACAACCTCAATATACCAAACGATATCAGCGTAATCGGCTTCGATGATAACCCTATCTCAGCCTTTTCTATGCCGGCTCTGACTACCATCCACTTACCCAAAGAGAAAATGGCGGAAAATCATATGCGCATATTACATTCGGTTTTATTGAAGGGACGTACTGAAATTTGTGTTTTTTCCGCTGCTCCCACTCTTGTCTCTCGTGGGTCAGTAAAAAATTTGCTGAAAACATAGGCTAGGAGATTGAAATGAACATCATAGCGATTGACTTAGGTACAACAAATATAAAAGTTTCCGTATATGACAAAACGCTAAAGCCATTAGTCACCCTGTCAGAAAACGTCAGATACGACCGAAGAAATGAGATTGTTGAATTTAATGTTGATGCCTATTTTGACGATATCCAAAAAATGGTCGAGCAGGTAGCAGCGCATGGAAAATCAGCTAATGGTGGAAATATTGCACAAATAGTTCTTACAGGGCAGGCTGAATCCTTGGTTCTGCTCGATAATGCTAAAAAACCACTGTATCCCGCCATTTCTTGGCTCGACATGCGTTCACGTAAAGAGTGCGCTGAGCTAGCCGCCATTTTTGATGCCGAGCAGTGTTATCGAATCACAGGCCAACCGGAAATTATACCAACCTGGCCAATAACAAAAATGCTGTGGTTAAACAGAAACGAGAACGCTATTTTTAATCGCACCGCCCACTATTTGCTGTTAAAAGATTACATTATCTATCGCCTATGTGGGCGTATCCTTGGTGATTATTCAATTTATAGCTTCTCACACTATTTCAATATTACTGAGAAATGTTACTGGAAAGAAATTCTAGATTACTGTGGCATTCGACAGGAACAGTTGCCCGAAGTTTTACCCTCTTGCAGCATTGCAGGAGAGTTACTGTCTGACTGGTGCAATTCAGATATTGGCCTAACGGCCTCGACTAAAATTAACGTAGGTACCTTGGATCACTTTGCCGGAATGATTGGCACCGGGAATATTAAGGAAGGCACGATCAGTGAATCTGCAGGTACGGTATTATCGTTAGCTACGCTGCTACGAGAACCTCTATTCAGTAAAGCACGGCTCCCGCTAAATTGTGGCCCTTTCCCTGATAGCTACGTTTTACTTCCCGTTTGTGAAAGCGGTGGTTTTAGTCTTGAATGGTATAAGAAAAACTTTTTGGAAAACCTGTCTTTTAAAGAAATAAATGAGGTCATCGCGGAAAATAATAACCATAGCCTATTCCCCCCCGTGTTCCTGCCTTATCTTACCGGTGTCAACGCCCCAGACTTTAATGAAAATGCATCAGGGGTATTTTTTGGTATCAATGCCTCACATATGAAATATGATTTTGCGCTCTCTATTATGCAGGGCATCGCTTGCCTATTAAGAAAAAATCTAGACTATATGCGCGATGCTGGAATTGAGATTAATAAAATCATTTCCGTTGGCGGAGGTGCTAAATCTGCACTCTGGACCCAAATTAAATCCGACTTCACAAAACAAGAAATTGAAATTCCAGAAAATGAAGAGGCTGCCTGCTACGGTGCAGCTATTATAGGCGCAGTTTCTGAAGGTTATTTTACAACGTTTGAAACAGCAATAGAGCAGAACATTAAGATAGTTAAAAAGTATACCCCCGCTAAGCGTGATGACTACGAGAAAACCTATCGGGTATTTACAGCACTTTATACGGCGTTGGATGGCGTTTATGCATTGAATGCGCAGAGCCGGGGTAACTAAGAACCCGTCATTATAGACTGGAGTTAACATCAGGAATTCTGAGGCAAACCTTGTTATTAAAGTGTAGTGACATAGCAGAGCTGTCCGCCTGATAAGGGGTGATATTATTTCTGGCTGGATTTCTTACAACTGATATCACCAACCACTGGATCCGATAAATTTGTCAGATTCCGCCGCGAATAAGACAAAAGGAGCCAATTGGCTCCTTTTATTTAATGTGGTTCTGTAAGCATGGACTTATCAATCAACATAGGGCGGTTTATTCCCCTTTTTAAGAAAACGTTATTTAGCAATAAAGTTAATCCCTTGTTTTAAGGCAACATCACAAGCTTTAGATTTAACCTTTTCTGCAAGCGCTGAATTACCAAGGCTATTTAAATCAAGCGTCTTATCGTTTGTCAGTTTGAGCAACCCTTGTAAACCGTCCAGATAATCCTGCTGTTGGCTGGCTTTCTCATCGGCTAATCCTAGCTTTTCTTTTAGCCTATTCTTGATATTTTCAGGATCGGTCACCTCAGTCAGCTTTCTCTTTACACAATACTCCATGACGCCAGCGGTGTTAGTCATTGTTTTAGCTGTAACTGCCTTTGCCCCACCGCTCAACAACGTAGTTAATGATGCCAGAGAAAAACCTTTATTTTCTTCAGCAGCGTAAACTGAGGACGACAGCAGCAGGCTTAATATCATAATTTTTTTGAAATTCATCTTATTACTCAGTTTGTTATCAAATTAAGTTTAATTCTTACTGCAGTATAATCACTTTTATACACCAATTCAGTATTTGAACTGTCTGCTCATTTTTTCTTCGGCTAAGTATCTGCCTGTAGCGATACTGGCTCAGAACATAATAGATATTATCTAATTTGGTTTGGGATCTGTGAATACGCGGCCTAGGGCAGCACCGGCAACGGCGGGAATTTGGTCTAGTCACCAAGCGTATGGCACTTATATGCCATACGCTTTTCTTTGTGGCTAACGTTATCCATTAGCCGATAATGTTTGATTTGTTTCTTTGCTTTTATTGATATTTTTAATTAACGCTACGGATACAATGGCACCACAGAAAGCAAAGCAGGCCATAATCCCGAAGACGATCTTATACCCCAGCATCCCCGGATTAGAATCCAGAATATGACCGTACAGGCTAAAGCAGAACATCGCCGGAGCATAGCCAATAAAGCTACCAAGCGCCATGGCAGCCCCTGTCGATTCTTCACCAATCTTAGCTTCACCAATCGGAGCGAAGAATACCGCTCTCTGAGTAAACACGATAGCACCAAAGCCTAATGTGCAAACCATCCCTAAATAAACCGGCATCTGCTCATGGGGAAGAATAATCAACAGCACTAAAACCGCCACGCTAACGATAAACGAATAGCATAAATATTTGCTTGGCGACTTGAGTATTTTATCTGAAATCAGGCCGCCAATCGGCCCACCGATCATCTTTAAGCAGTATTGATTAATAATGCCGTATGCCCCGACTAAGGCAATCGGCAGCGCATAGATATTTTTCAGGAACGGAATAAAGAAGGTTAAACCACAATAGACCGCATAAACAAAGAAGACGTTGAAGGCAATCATCCATACCGTCTTATTCTTTAGTATGCTCGACATTTTATTGCTGTCATTCTTTGGCTTGTCTGCATGAGCTACCAGCGGTTTATCATCACTATCATTTAATACTAAAGGGATAAAGATACCGACCAGAATAGCAATCCCCGAATAAAACCAGATACCGGCCTTAAAGCCCAATAGCCCGCTACCGTAGTAAGCAAACAGCCCGAGCGCTGAGAATGCAACCACGGTGTCCACAACGCCCCGCCCGGTTTCAAAGAAACCAAACAGACGGCCTTGCTGACTGCTATCGCCTAACATACTGATAGATTTGAGTAATACCGGCCAGTTCAACATATCACAGGTTACGCCAAACAGTGCCCAAACTAAAAGAATGCCCCAGTAGCCCGGCATGGTTGATAAGTAAATACCCAGTAAGCCGGTCGCAATAAGTGAAAACGACATGGTATATTTTCTGGGTAATTTATCGGCAAAGTAAATAGATAAAAAGAAGCCTATGGTTGTCACGAACGAGTTAACCGACATGGCATTACCAATCTGGCCATTGGTTAAATGGAAGAATTCCTGCATTGGAATATAAAATGCATCTTTCAACGAAGGTAATTTATATATTGTACCGCCACAAAGCGTTAGCAGGCTAAATATAGCCCACTTTTTTTTAGTTAGCATAGGGTTACCTACTCATGTCTAAGAGTATTTGTTATAAGCGAATAAAATCACTCACTTAATATAAAATAAAGCAATACCGTTTAATTCTTGTAATTAAATTTAATTAACACCTACATTTAACAAAAATATTCTATTTTCTTAAATACATTAATTTAGTTTCACTCATTTTCATTTAATTAATAGGAGAGCATCTTGTTTTATTTCATCAAGCATACTTCGTACAAAGCTAATCTGTTTTAATGCATCGTTTCGCTCCTGAACTAGCCGTTCAGCCAATTGCTCTTTTGGTAGCGGTGTTTCACTCATTTGGCGCCAGGGAATCCAAGGATTATCACCTTCATCGTCAAAACGAAACGCCGGTGCATAATAATCTACTTCTTCTTCCAAACCGTAAGCCACTACCTGTGGTCGTTCATCCCCAAGGCAAATCAGCCGGGTTAATAGCTGTTTAAATGGCATATCACCCGCTCCCGAAGCACAGGCTTTATGCCCGGTTCCTTTTCCTTCAGGAATAATAAGGGCATCTTTAATATGTACCTGAGTAACCCAAGGAGCCATATCACTCAGGGCGGCCAGCGGCTGTTCATTTGCATTAATCATATTGGCAAAATCAAACAAAATAGACAGCGTATCCATACCACTTCGAGAGACAATATCAGCCAGTTCAGCCCCTTTTAAGTCTTCATGTTGTTCAAGGGTGAAGGTTAATCCTGAGTCAGAGTAAGTGTTTTTAATATATTGAATATCTGAATCAATTTTAGCTATCACCTGCTGTAGATGGCCTTCATAGCGAGGATAAAATCGTACTGATGACGCCTTCACTTTCAACGCAATATCTACAGCCTGATCAATCAGCTTTGGCTCAGAGGAGCTGGTCTCAATATGTATATCTAACCCTAACTGCGCTGCTTTTTGACCAAATAGTGCCAAATTCCGATCGTCTGATTGCCCCAATGAACGAGTCTCACCATCTAATACGTGAATCTTCACGCCGAATAGTTTCTGCTCAGCGGCAATATCTAATAGGTCTAACGGCAGAATATTTTCTACCCTCATATTTAGATGGTAAGCATATGCATGTAAATAAAGCGGCAGGTGATCTATACGCTGAATTATTTTTTCAGCCTCACTCCTTATCATGACTCACTCCTTACAGGTTGATAAAAAAATCGACTGACTCAAAGCGCCAGTATTCAATATCTATTTGAACAATATTTTTATTATTATCCGCCCGATGTTTTTCGACTAAAATAATCGGCGTTCCCGCAGAACCACCAATAACTTTACAGGCATCGCCGGATATTCTGGTGGGACGAAATGCCAGCTTCTGAATATTAAGTTTCTTTTTATATTCATTTTCCCACAGCTGAGAAAAAGAGAGATCGCCTAATTTATCAATAAACCCCGGCGCTACCGCTGGGTTAATAAAGGTTTCATGATAAAATACTTTATGATTATCTAATGCCCCCCAGCCGGTGATTCGATAGAGCGGGTGATGCGGCTCTTCACCAAATAAAGGCTCTACGATAGCGGGATAATCAGCAACCGTGCTTTTTTCAATAAATCCCCAAGACGGAACCCGATTTTGTTCAATCGCGGCTAATTTAAAGCTGGCTGATGATTTAGGGTTATAGTTGAAGCGCGGCTGAGCAACAAACCATCCTCGCCTGTCTTTACGAAAGATTTTTGATTCTGATTCCAGATTCAACAGCGCCTGACGCAGCGTCATACGTTTGACCCCCAGCAGGTCGCCTAACTCTCTTTCTGAAGGCAATTTGGCACCGGGAGCAACCGTACCGTTGCATAACCATTGGTCTAATTTTTCTTTAGCCACTTCAACTGTCGAGATGTTATTCATTCTGGGTTAATCCTTCTGGTTTAAACCTGATTGAAAAATGGTATCACCAACGTTAAAAAATAAACAAACAATTCTCCTATATAAAAGTATAAACGTGATGTTAATCTCAGTTCGTGCCCAATCCGCAATGATTCACATTTGCGTAAGGTTACGTTAGACTCTTGGCAAACTCACCGCCTGATAAGACAATGCCGCGCAATAAACAACCTTTAGCCCACTGGCTGATTACTCTTGTTTGCCTGACTATGCTGATGTGTATAGTGCAGCGTGCCGCCGCGCCATTGTTAAAGTTCTACCAACCGGTTGTCTCGGCCAGTATCGCCCTGAAAGCGGTTGATGCCGTAGTTTCTGACAGCCTGCCCGCCGCAGGCAGTGATGACGAAAGCGGCTGTACTAAAAATCAGAAGCTACTCTCTTATTTGCAGGATCACCTACAGAGCCAACCCGCTCTATTATTTATTCTGCTATTTCTGCTGGTTCCGTTACTTCAGTTTCTTTCTCCTGCCTATCGTCATTCACCGCCAATATCGTGCCATGAACGGCGACTCCATCTGCGGCTGTGTAATTTCCGCGAATAAATAGGTTATGCCGTAAGCAGCATGAGTTGGAATTGCTGCATCTCGCTAATATTTATTTTTGGAGGTATTGATGTACTCTTTTTTTAGAGCGGCACTGGTCTGCTTTAATCTGTTATTACTCTCATTTTCGGCTACGGCTGCTGATTCCGGCTGGCTCAAAAAGTCAGACAAACATCATGCTCAAGTGCGGATTTGGAGCGAACAAACCGACTCAGCCAGTCAGGTAAGGTTACTGCTGGACGTCAAACTAGATCCTGACTGGAAAACCTACTGGCGTTCACCGGGTGCCGGCGGGTTAGCCCCTGAAATCAAGTGGAACTCACCCGATATACAAACCCAGTGGAACTGGCCGGTTCCGCAATGGTTCGACGTTGCGGGTATCAGCACTCAGGGTTATAAAAACTCGGTGTCTTTCCCGATTGTTCTCAAAGGGCAGATTCCTCAGCAGCTCTCCGGAGTATTAACGCTGTCATCCTGCAGCAATGTCTGTGTGCTAACCGACTTTCCGTTTTCGTTGAATTTACAGGGCGTTCAGGATGCTAACTTTGATGCCGCGTTTGCCCGCGCCAGCGGTCAAATACCGATAGCATCTGGAATGATAGAACCAGCGAATGTCAGTGCGACATATAGCAACGGGCTGCTACAGGTCACAGCGACTCGCCCAAGCGGTTGGGCATCACCAATGGTATTTTCTGACATTTTGCCGGGTGCGGAATTTCATCAGCCCCAAATTACCGTCGACGGTGAAACGCTGCTGGCAAAGATTAAAGTGACTCCGGACTGGGCTGGCGAAGTACCCGAGCTGGTTAATCAAAATATTGGCATGGTGATTAGCGATCGGGGAATTGCTCAGGAAATTCCGCTGAAAATTTCTGCCGGTTCCGCGACAGCAGATTCAGAAAGTAGCCCGGGGTCTATATGGGTCATTTTACTGATGGCACTGGCAGGCGGGCTGATACTCAACCTGATGCCCTGTGTATTACCGGTATTGGGCATTAAAATCAGTACCCTTTTGCAGTCACAACCTACGTCAAAATCAGAGGTGAAAAAGCAGTTTCTGGCATCAGCGATGGGAATATTAACCTCATTCTGGATACTGGCGCTGCTGATGACCGTTCTCAGCGCCTTGCAGATCTCGCTGGGCTGGGGAATTCAGTTCCAAAGCCCGTGGTTTATCGGCTTTATGGTGGTGGTGACCGGATTATTCACCGCAAACCTATTTGGCCTGTTTACTATCCGGCTCTCTTCCGAAGTAAATACCCGCTTAGCCACCACCGGTAATAACGGTTACAGCGGCCATTTCCTTCAGGGCCTTTTCGCTACCTTACTGGCAACACCCTGTTCAGCGCCATTCTTAGGCACGGCCGTTGCTTTTGCACTCGCATCGTCATTGCCGGTGATGTGGTTGATTTTTACCGCTCTGGGTATTGGCATGAGCCTGCCATGGTTGCTGATTGCACTATTCCCCTCTGCCGCACTTTTATTACCTAAGCCGGGCCGTTGGATGAACGGGCTTCGTCTGGTGATGGCGGGGTTAATGTTAGCCTCCAGCTTATGGTTAATTAGCCTGCTTACGACCCATCTAGGCCAGACTTATACATTGATCATCGGTGGCGCATTGATCGCCGGATTATTGCTGGCAACGGCTATCCGCTTCGGGACGCGCAGGTTTATTCAGGCGGCGTTATTTAGCTTAGCGATTAGCGCCATTCTATGGTCTTTGTCAATCTTCAGCCCGACGAATGGCTCGTCACTTACAGAAGATCGGGTTCACTGGCAGCCGTTGAGTGAGCAAGCAATAACTCAGGCCCTGTCAGAAGGTAAAACAGTCTTTGTTGATGTTACCGCCGACTGGTGCATTACCTGTAAGGTGAACAAATACAACGTTCTGCTTAGCCCTGAAGTTCAATCAGCGCTCCGTGCTGACGATATCGTTGCCCTGCGCGGAGACTGGACGACACCGTCAGAAGAGATCACCCGCTTTCTAAAAAGTCGCAACAGCGTATCAGTACCGTTCAATCAAATTTACGGGTCGGCACTGACGCAGGGAGAAATAATGTCTCCTATTCTTACTAAAGAGAAGGTTCTGAATACCTTGTCATCGGCTAAAAAAGGTCACTCGTTATGAAAAAAATTAATCTGATTATTACCGCTTTATTACTATCAACTGCCAGCCTGAGCGCGGTTTCTGCGCCATTTACCCAAGAACAGGAGCAGCGCATTCGCGAGTTAATTCGTGAAACCTTGGTTACACAGCCTCAGATTCTGGATGAAGCTATTGGCGAACTACAAAAGCAAGAGATGGCCAAACAGGATTCCGTACTTAAGAACCTGCTGAAAGATAACGCGGCCAAGCTCTATAACAGCGCTGACAGCCCGAAGATCGGCCCTAAAAATGCAGCGCTCACTCTGGTCTATTTTACTGACTATAACTGCCCGTACTGTAAGCAGTTTGAAGCCTCGCTGGAAAAAGTCATGGCTAAGCATGCTGATGTGAATCTGATTATTAAGCCATTGCCCTATCTGGGAGATAGCTCTCAGTCTTCTGCAGAGCTGGCGCTAACCCTATGGCAAACTCAGCCGGAAAAATTTGCAGCGTTTCATCAGGGCTTAATTTCAAAAAATGGCCGACACGATCAGGCCAGCATTCAGAAAGTGTTAAGCCAAATCAATATGCCGAAACTGACCGCAACTGCGCAGGCAAAAGCATCGTTGGAGAATAATACCCGCCTGGCAGAAACCCTAGGCGTTGGCGGCACGCCTGTCACTGTGGTCGGAGATACCATGCTGATGGGGCTTGTTCCCTATGAGGATTTAGAGGCTGCGGTAGTTGCAGCACTCAAACAGAGTAAATCCTGATGCGGATAAAAAAATGGCTGAAGGAACTGGTTCTATTCTCCGTTATTGCACTGATGGTTATCGGAGCGATTGACTGGTGGCGGGCACCGACAATGCCAGAGGATATGGACTTCAGCCAACAAATGACGCTGAGCGGCCAGCCGATCGACTTACAGCAGCTAAGCCAGGATAGGCCGGTCGTGATCTACTTTTGGGCAACCTGGTGTGGCGTTTGTAAGCTGACAACGCCGATGGTGCGCGGGCTGGCTAATGACAACGTACAAGTCGTTACCGTAGCTTTGCGGTCGGGGGCGGATTCACAGCTGGCCCCGGCGCTGGAAAAAGCAGGCTTCACGCTCCCTACCATCAACGATGAGGACGGTATTATTTCCGATAATTGGGGAATTGGCGTAACGCCAACCTTCGCCATCATCTACAAAGGCAACATGGTTCACAGCACGACAGGGTGGACCAGCGCCTGGGGAATAAAATTCCGCCTCTGGCTAACGGAAAAATTTAGCTAATCCGACAGGGTGCCATAAAAAGTGGCACCCTATTTCAGGCGGTTAACAAACCCAAGACGCAAACTGCTTTCGATTTACGCATTAACCTCTGACTTCAACCATTCAATAAATGCATTAATCTTCGGGCACTCACGGCTGGAGAGGGTAGAAATGTAATAGCGCTGCGCGCACTGAACTTCCATCTCAGGAAACGGGCTGACCAGCTCATTATTTTCCAGTCGTTTAGTCACCAACTTTTTACGCCCCATGGCGATCCCGCCGTGATTAATGGCGGCAATAATGGCTAAGTCGGAGCGGTCAAACCCCATTCCTCTCTTGGTTTCCTCCAGTGAAATACCAAAATGCCGGGCCCACATCGACCACTCATCGGTATCGGTATCATAGCCCCATGCCTGCTTATCGTGCAGCAAAGTACAGAGTTTTAAATTTTCAGGATGGCCGCATAAATCGAATTTTTTGGCATATTCAGGACTACATACCGGCACGATCGACTCATTCATCAAATGCTGGCAGGACAGTTTTTCTGGTGTTTTATCATCAAAATAGATTGCCAGATCGATACCATAACCGCGAAAATTCACATTTTCATTGCCGGTCAGAATATTCAGGGTGATTGAAGGATAAAGTTCAGAGAACGTCGCCAGCTTCGGTACTAACCAGCACTGAGCAATCGACGGTCGGGAATACACCGTTAAGCTGCCGATCAGTTCCTGATTTTTAATTTCGAAGATTTCCTGATTAAGATATTCCAGTGAAGACTTAAGCGCCCAGAAAACCCGCTGTCCTTCTGTAGTAAGCTCAATCTTACGGTGAAAGCGCTGAAATAGCTTAAACCCTAGCTCATCTTCCAGACCATTAATCCGGTGGCTGACTGCGCTGGGCGTAATGGATAACTCCTCTGCAGCCATAGCAAAAGAGCAATGCCGGGCGGCCACTTCAAAAGTATGTAACTTAGACAGCTGGTAACCATTGAGTAATTTATTTTTGGCAATGTAGTTGGCTGTAATGTAGTTGTTTTCAGTATACATACGGATTTATCCCTGATGAGTGTTCGTCCATATCATACCCTGACATTGCCATTAACCGAGTTTAAAGATGAGTTGATGTGATTCAAATCTCAACCTATTGCTTAAATTAGAGCAATATCACTAAATTGATATAATTTAGCTCATGTGAAGTGCGATTTTTATCGTTTGTCACCAACGCGGGGTTCCGGCCAAATAGTACAGACAATTACTATTCGATGAGGTTGCACATGGACTCACAACTCTGGGTAGTCGGTACCTTACTGACAAGCATCATTCTGATCGTCTTTACCATCGTTAAACTTAAGTTCCATCCCTTTTTAGCCCTGCTATTAGCCAGCTTTTATGTCGGCTCACTAATGGGTATGAACCCGGTTGACATGGTTAACGCCATGGAAGGCGGGATCGGCGGTACCCTTGGTTTTCTGGCCGCAGTCATCGGCTTAGGCACCATTCTCGGCAAAATGATGGAAATCTCCGGGGCCGCAGAACGCATCGGGATCACGCTACAAAAATGCCGTTGGCTATCGCCAGACGTCATTATGGTGCTGGTCGGGCTGGTTTGCGGTATTACCCTGTTTGTTGAAGTCGGGGTGGTATTACTTATTCCACTGGCTTTCTCTATTGCTAAAAAGACCAATACCTCATTACTTAAGCTGGCCATACCTCTGTGTACCGCATTAATGGCCGTTCACTGTATCGTTCCGCCCCACCCGGCAGCGCTGTACGTCACTAACGCTTTGGGTGCGGATATTGGCTCAGTGATTATCTATGGTCTGATTATCGGGCTGGGTGCCTCTCTGGTCGGTGGCCCGCTGTTTCTTAAGCTGGTCGGAAACCGCCTACCCTTTAAGCCCGTACCTGAAGAGTTTTCCGATCTAAAAGTTCGCAGAGAAGAAGATTTACCCTCGCTGGGCGCAACGCTGTTTACCGTATTACTGCCTATTGCCCTGATGCTGATTAAAACCGGCGCAGAGCTGATGAATATGGAAAAAGGCACCACGCTGTTCACCATTTTACAGTTTATCGGTAACCCGATTACCGCCATGTTTATTGCCGCCTTTGTGGCTTATTACATACTGGGTATTCGCCAGAACATGGGCATGTCGACCCTGCTAACTAAAACTGAAGACTGTTTTGCCTCCATTGCCAATATTTTGCTGATTATCGGTGCCGGCGGTGCGTTTAATGGCGTGCTAAAGGCCAGCGGCCTGGCCGACGTACTGGCCCTGATTTTGTCTAATCTGGATATGCACCCGATTTTGCTGGCATGGCTGGTTGCAATCATTCTGCACGCGGCGGTTGGTTCAGCCACCGTCGCCATGATGGGGGCAACGGCGATTGTTTCACCCATGCTGCCGATGTATCCGGGCGTTAGTCCTGAAATCATCACCTTAGCCATTGGCTCTGGCGCAATCGGCTGTACCATTGTGACTGACTCGTTATTCTGGCTGGTCAAACAGTATTGCGGCGCAACGCTGAATGAAACCTTCAAATACTACACCACCGCGACGTTTATCGCCTCGCTGGTCGCCCTGGGTGGCACATTCCTACTTTCTTATATTATTTAGTCAGAAGAGAAACGACATGAAAAATACAGACATTCAAACGCTTATTGCCGAATATCCTTTAGTGAAACAGCTGATCGATTTAGAAGAAGTTAGCTGGTTTAATCCGTCAGTCACTACTTTGGAAGCCGGTCTGCCTTATGTCGGTCTGAATGCCAGCGATGTAAAACAGGCTGAACAGCGGCTTAACCGCTTTGCGCCTTACCTGTGTAAAGCCTTCCCGGAAACGCAGGTAACGAACGGTATTATTGAGTCTCAGGTTGTGGCGATTCCGGCCATGCAAAAAACGCTGGAACAGCGTTATGGCATCGATCTTACCGGTAAGATTTTACTGAAGAAAGACAGTCACTTGCCTATTTCCGGCTCCATAAAGGCGCGCGGTGGAATTTATGAAGTTCTTACCCACGCGGAAAAGCTGGCGATACAGGCCGGCTTATTAACTGAATCTGATGACTACAGCAAACTGTTCTCTGAAGAATTTAAAGCTTTCTTTGGTCAATACAGCATCGCCGTCGGTTCTACCGGTAATCTGGGTATGTCGATTGGTATCATGAGCGCCAAGCTGGGCTTTAGCGTCAGCGTTCATATGTCTGCCGATGCTCGTGAGTGGAAAAAACAAAAGCTACGCTCCCACGGCGTTAAGGTAGTTGAATATGAGCAAGATTATGGCGTTGCCGTAGAGCAGGGGCGTAAAGAGGCTGAATCTGATCCAAACTGCTTCTTTATTGATGATGAAAACTCTCAGACCCTGTTTCTTGGCTATGCCGTTGCCGGTCAGCGCCTGAAAGCTCAGTTTAGCGAAATGAAGGTAGTGGTCGATGAAAACCATCCGCTGTTTGTTTATCTGCCGTGCGGCGTAGGCGGTGGCCCCGGCGGCGTGGCCTTTGGTCTGAAGCTGGCCTTCGGCGACCACGTTCACTGTATTTTCGCTGAACCAACCCACTCCCCTTGTATGCTATTAGGCGTTCATACCGGCTTACACGATCATATCTCGGTGCAGGATATCGGCATTGATAACGTCACCGCGGCAGATGGCCTGGCGGTAGGGCGAGCTTCCGGCTTTGTTGGTCGGGCTATGGAGCGCTTGCTGGATGGTTATTACACTATCAGCGATCGGGAAATGTATGACCTGTTAGGCTTACTCAATCGGGAAGAAGGTATTCAACTGGAGCCTTCAGCTCTTGCCGGTATGCCGGGCCCTTCACGGGTAACGGCCGACGCAGAATACCTAAAACGTATGGACCTGCCCCCGGAGAAAATGAGCAATGCCACCCATTTAGTTTGGGCAACCGGTGGCGGAATGGTACCGCAAGCGGAGATGGAAAAATACTTAGCCACCGCCAAAATCTGAGTGATATAAACCAACCAAAATAATCAATCCGGCACAGGTGATAAGCCTGTAAGCCGGATTGATTGAGTCTATGATTGAAATTAATTGGTCTGAAAATTAACCCATCATATTTATTACGTTAGTCATTAGGGATTAAAACACCGTGATGATCGTAGGTTTCATAAATATCATCCATCCCTTCTGGCTGATAAATAACAAAGGTATAGTCGGCCTTTTGGCCGTCTTTTCTTGAGGTATAAGTCCTTAGCGAATTGGCAAAGGTCGCCACTACCTGATTATCAGGGGTAATCAGCTGGTATTGGTCTTCCACCTCAACCAATGCTGTTCCACCCTGAAAATAATTAGCACTTTTATATATCAGAGGGATAACCAACTGGCCTTGCGTATTAATATAGCCATATTTCCCACCGTCTCCGTTTACCGCGGCTAATCCATTAGAGAATGGGTATATTTGGCTATAGCGACTGAGGTCGAAGTCGACTTTTTTAGCCTGGCGGTCAATATAATATTGCTGTGATTTTTTATCCGTCACCGCCATTAAACCGTCTTTACCAAAGGCGGAATCAATAGACAATTCCTTGTAGGGTGATGGATTAAGTTTTGTCCCTTCAGCATCATAAATATCATAATTGATGTAGCGATAAACTTTATCATTCTCTAGAGAGTAATAATCTTCATCAGCCTTAGGCTTAGTGGTTCGCTCCGAATATCGGGTAATAATATTATTGCCATCAACGACAACATCATCAAAAACGCCGCTTAAAATTAGCTTATTATCACTCTGACGATAAACAACATAGCTTCGAGTATCGGTTTTATCATCATAATTACTACCAATATAAAAAGGTCCGTCCAGAGAGATACCTTGATACTTCAAAGGTAACAAAATCTGATGGGTATGGATATTTAACAGCCCTTTAATAAAGTTATTCGAAGGATCTTTATTAATAATAACGAATTTATCCTGTTCGATTTCGGTACTCATCATATGGAAAGGCTGTCGTTCCAACCTTTTCTCGGCCCGATTCAGTAAATAAATCTGCTCACTATTATAATCTTCGTTAGCCTTCACCGCCGAGTAATAGTCCCCGAGCCTGACATCCAAGCGTTTATATTGTGGCGCAATAATCCAAACGCCCTGTTCATCAATTAAACCATATTTCTTTCCGCTGCTGTCCGTACCGGTCGTCAGACCATCAGTATACCGATCCTCCAACGGCTTTAAGCTAAAGGTATACTGATATTCTTTATTCTCCGGTTTGATAAATACCGTAACGGCAATAGCCTCACCGCTAAACTGATAGGAGGCAATAGTTTTAGGCGGATGCGTCTTTCTTGCCGCTTCTTCTGAAGGGAAGTTATCGAGGAAAAAGGTTAACAACTGGTCTTTAGTATTAATTTTCCCGTTATCGACCTGTTCAATCGCCCGGCTAAAAAAGTCATGGAGTTGATCAATATAGTAAACATCATTGGAATACGAAGATGACCCGGCAGATCGCAGCGCCTTCCCCTGTTTATCCATGGCTTCAACACGAAGAATATTGTCATAAACCTCACGCGGCATTGCCAGAGTCACTTCCGAACCGTTAATCGCCATCAGCGCTATATCATTTTGGCTGGCATTACTCTCATGGTTAAAGTAGAAGCGTTTAACCTGGCCCGGTAAGGAATAAGTCGCGGTGGCATCAATGGCTGAAATCCGCTGTACGCTATCAACGTTAAATTCACCGTCCTCAGTTTCCGTTACCGGAAGAGTGGGTGAATTATTGAAGATATGGACCCGATCAAATTTTATGTTTGGTGTCTCGCTATCAAAGAAGTCCTCATTTCCAACCTTCTGGTCTAGGTCATACTTGCGGAAGTTGGTTTGTAAATAGGAAACCTTGCCGACAATATTTTGAACAAACCCGATTGAATTAAAGTAATCCTGATACTTCACATTAGAAACATCAGCAGGAAGCGGATCAAACTGGGCTACATATTCAGGCTCGCTGCCTTCTGCTGGCTTGCCGGTTGAAAAGCGGATGGAACTAAAACGCTGCAATTTTTCCAACTCATCAAGCTGTTGTTGCAGTAATGTCTTTATCTGTGAAAGAGAGTGGTCCTTAAACTGCTGCTGAAATTCAGCCGCCATCTCTGCACGCTCGATATCGGCCAATGCGCTACCGGAGCATAGTATTCCCAGCGCCAGAAACAGGGCTTTAAACTTAAAAATAGACATTTTTGTTTTCTTACTCATATTAGTTTAGCGGCCAAGACGACAAAAAGGGGTTATTATTCGGACTATAGTGACATAATTAAAGTATCCTTGTCAGTTCGAAGATAACCGCAGGTTCAAAGTTTTTCGCATCATAATTAGTTACGTTACGCTATCATTTATCATCACTATAGAAGGTAGCTTAATCTCAAAATGAGACCAACAGGGAAGTAATAACATGGGCAGTCAGGAAAAGCCGGTCGGCAACAAACGATATATTATCGAAACCTCACTGATGGCGATCGTCGGATTGCCGATTTTGATGCAGGTTGCTGTATTTACAATCGTTCAGCTATCTTTATCAGAACTTCTGGCAAGCGCTCTTGCCTCATTAATTACCCTTCCAATAGGCTATCTTTGGGCTAAGAAAAACAACTTACCGTCCAGCTTCTTTGCGCGCTATCTGCCAGTCCTAATTCCTTTAATTTATTGCTTACTCCTCTGGAGTCTGGCGATGTTTATCGGCAAAGGCGATTTTACTCATTCGGTATTTGAATACTTCATGCTGCTGATATTCCCTTTTCTTGGTACCAGCCTTATTGCCATATTCACCGGACAACTCTGGATAACTATTCTGATGCCGCTAGTTGGCTATCTCTGTTTCGCCTTAGGCCTTGCTATCGGTACTAAAAAATTAGGAAAAAATATGAACGTGACTCGCGGACGGTTACCAGTATTAGGCCTGTGCTCAGCGTTGCTAATCCTCACCGCCTGCCAAGGCTATCAGCGTGAAACTCACTTAGTTACCGAAAACTCAGCGCTGACGGTCAATGAAACAATAAGCCTGTGGGATTACGCTCCGTTTAAGAAAGAGGGTAGCCGGCTCACTGCACTTTCCTCTCCGGCGACTATCAACATCGACAACGAATGGCCACGGGTGGACGGCGCCACTGCCGCATACCCCATCTATGCGTCGGCAGTACAGGCACTGTACCAAGGATTAGACTACAACTCGGTAGATCCTTATATTGCCAGCCGCCGTACTCCGGAAGCCTATAAAGCCCTGATCGCGGGCAAAACCGATCTCATCTTTGCCGCTCAACCTTCAGAACAACAAAAGAAGCTAGCCGCAGAAAACGGTTTAACCTTAACGATGGTTCCGTTAGCTCAGGAAGCCTTTGTCTTTATCGCGAATAAAGACAACCCGGTGAAAAACCTGTCTGTCGAGCAGATACGCGCAATCTACGCCGGGCAAATCAATAACTGGCAGGAAGTCGGCGGTGAAAATTGGGATATCATTGGCTATCAACGCCCCGAAGGCTCAGGCAGCCAGACCACTATGCTGGCGAAGGTCATGCAAGAGACTAAAATGCGTCAACCGTTGGAGTCAGAAGTAGCCGCGGGTATGGGGGGGCTTATCCGTCGGGTAGCGAATTATCAAAACACCACTAACGCACTGGGCTATTCGTTCCGCTACTACGCCAGCCAGATGAATCACAACGACCAACTGCAGTTGCTGTCAGTTAACGGCATTGCGCCCACGCCGGAAAATATCCGCAACGGCAGCTATCCGTTTAGCGTTAACGTTTACATGATCACCGCCGGTCAACCCACGCCTAATACCCAAAAACTAATGGATTGGTTCCTCAGCCCGCAAGGGCAAAAGCTGGTGGAAGATGTGGGATATGTGCCGGTGAGGCCGACTAAGTAATACTTTACTATTCAATAAGCTAGCAGACATAAAAACGGCCCATCGCGGGCCGTTTTATTACTATTCATTCTAAAAAAAACGACAGAACCTTAGTCTGAGCCTCAGCCGCAGCCAGTGCCACCATATTAACGATACGACGAACCGAGGCAACCGGAGTCAGAATATGAACCGGTTTAGAAACCCCCATCAGAACGGGCCCGACGGTAACACCCTCAGACGAAGAGACACGCAGCAGGTTGTAGCTGATACGCGCAGACTCCATATTCGGCATGATCAAAATATTAGCCGCACCTTTCAGGGGACTGTCCGGCATGATGTCATTACGAATGCTTTCCACCAGCGCCGCATCACCGTGCATTTCGCCGTCAATTTCCAGCTCAGGCGCAGCCTGCTTAACCAGTTTAAGCACTTCTCGCATCTTGCGAGCGCTCGGGCTATCAGAGGTACCAAAGCTTGAGTGGGACAACAGGGCAACCTTCGGCTCAATACCAAAACGACGCACGGTTTCAGCCGCCATCAGGGTAATTTCCGTTAGCTGTTCCGGCGTAGGATCGTCATTCACATAGGTATCAGTGATAAAGGTATTACCACTTGGCAACAGAAGAGCATTCATCGCAGCGGCAACGTTGACGCCATCACGATAACCAAACACCTCTTCTACCACGCTGTAATGGTCGTGATAATTGCCGATAGTGCCACAAATCAGGCCATCCGCCTCACCGCGTTGGACCATAATAGCGCCAATCAGCGTAGGGTTGCCGATCACCGCCCGGCGGGCAGCTTCACGGGAAATCCCTTTACGTTTCATGATCTGGTAATACTCGCTCCAGTACTCATTAAAACGCGGGTCTGATTCGTTATTGACCACATCAAAATCTTTACCGATGGTCAGTTGCAGACCCAATTTTTTCAGGCGCATTTCGATCACGCTCGGGCGGCCAATCAGAATCGGGAATGCCAGACCTTGGGAAACAATATCCTGAGTGGCGTGTAATACGCGCTCTTCTTCCCCTTCTGCAAACACAATCCGTTTAGACTGGGCTTTTGCCTGAGAGAAAATCGGCTTCATAAACAGGTTAGTTTTGTAGATGAATTCCGTCAGGTGCTCAACGTAGGCATCAAAATCTTCGATAGGGCGATTGGCTACGCCGGAATCCATTGCCGCCTTAGCGACCGCCGGGGCAATCTTCACAATCAAACGCGGGTCAAAAGGCTTTGGAATAATATAGTCAGGACCAAAAGAAAGCTCCTGATCGCCATAGGCGGAAGAAACCACATCGCTCTGTTCAGCCAAGGCCAGATCGGCAATCGCTCGTACGGCAGCCAGCTTCATCTCTTCATTAATCACCGTCGCGCCCACGTCCAATGCGCCGCGGAACAAGAACGGGAAGCACAGCACGTTATTGACCTGATTTGGATAATCAGAACGGCCGGTACAAACGATCGCATCCGGACGCACCGCTTTAGCCAATGGCGGTAAAATTTCAGGTTCAGGGTTAGCCAGCGCCAAAATCAGCGGACTTGGTGCCATGGTTTTGACCATATCCTGAGTCAGAACCCCCGGGCCAGAACAGCCAAGGAAGATATCCGCATCAGAGACCACCTCGGCCAGGGTACGCTTGCCATTATCGACAATGGCATACAACGCCTTATTCTCTTCCATGTTTTCATCGCGGCCCTGATAAATAACGCCACGGGAGTCACAAACAGCAATATTCTCATGCTTCATACCAAGAGCAACCAGCAGGTTAAGGCAGGCGATTGCCGCCGCACCTGCGCCGGATACTACCAGGCGAACATCTTCCATTTGCTTTTCAACTACCCGCAGGCCGTTCAGTACGGCAGCAGCGCAGATGATCGCAGTTCCATGCTGGTCATCGTGGAACACCGGAATCTTCATACGCTTACGCAGCGCTTTTTCAATATAGAAACATTCTGGTGCTTTAATATCTTCTAAGTTAATGCCGCCAAACGTTGGTTCCAGCGAGGCAATAATATCGATCAGCTTGTCCGGATCGGTCTCATCCACTTCAATATCAAATACGTCAATACCGGCAAACTTTTTAAACAATACCCCTTTACCTTCCATCACCGGCTTACCGGCTAACGCGCCAATATTGCCTAATCCTAATACCGCCGTTCCGTTAGAAATTACCGCCACTAAATTACCGCGAGCCGTATATTTATAAGAAGCCAGCGGATCGGCGGCAATCTCCAGGCAAGGGGCCGCCACGCCAGGAGAATAAGCTAAAGCCAAATCACGCTGCGTCGCTAAAGGCTTAGTTGGGGTAACTTGAATTTTTCCCGGTACGGGAAACTGATGAAAATCGAGTGCACTCTGTTTTAACTGTTCGTCCATTTATCGTGTCCTTTTCAGGGAGAAGCAAAAGCGATAGCCTGCCATAGGCATCGCTCCCAGATATGTTTGTAACCGCCAGATAGCCCGTCAAGTCGGGCTGCAAGTTCACCAGTCAGCTTATTTTTATCGAATCGTCTGATTAATGTACTTAACAACCAAACATACAGGTTTGCTATCAATCTTAACATTAATTTAATATTTGCCTATCAGTTGGGTCGGGGTTATGTGATGAGGATCCAAGTCAAATAAGGAATAGCCAACTGTCGGTTCACTCAGGTTGGGCAAATTAGCCGTTATTCTCGGGTATTTTCATCCAATAATTTTTCATCTAGCACCTACCAGACTTAGCGCCATCAACTATGCTTAATAAGAACCAGTGAAAACCGGGCTGCCCGGTAGAGACATAAAGACCCGTCATACTAACCGGTAATATTGACTAACTTTAGGGTAAGCGATATGAGTGCAAAATTTGAAATTTTTCATGGTAAAAACGGTGAGTTCTATTTTCGGTTAAAAGCAGGAAACGGTCAGATAATTCTTGGCAGTGAAGGCTATACCACCAAAGCTAATTGCCTTAATGGAATTAAGTCGGTTAAAAATCATGCCAAAGAACACCGCTACTTTGAAAAGAAAGTCACCACCAACGGTAAATTCTCTTTTAACTTAAAAGCATCAAACGGTCAGATTATTGGCACCAGCCAGACCTATACCACCGAACAGTCCAGAGATGCAGGAATTGATTCCGTAAGCCATAACGGCCCGGAAGCCGAAGTGACCGATTTAACCGCTCTCGCGGATTAGCCCGAATCAATAAGAGAGTATCTTTACACCCTGTAGTGCTTCGTCCGTTAGTCGGTTACTCGATTAACGGACCTTTTTCTATCAGGTATCATGGTTTGCCTTCAGGCTAAGAATTATTGTTCTGTTTAAACCATTGAGTAAGCCTTCCCCAGGCTTCCTTGATCATCGTCCCCATTGCTGCGCTTCGCGTTACAGGCTCTTATCCACTGTTCGCGCGACAGTTTATACAGACAATGTTTAGCCAAAGGGCTATTCACATCAACCGCAGGATGAATAAAGTGTTCCGATGAACGTCGCATCCCTAAGCGTTCCATAACCGCCTGAGAGCGGTGATTAATCAGGGCAGTAAAAGAGACAATCTCAGGCAGTTCCAACCGTTCAAAACCAACCGCCAGTGCACCGAAAGCCGCTTCTGTTGCATAACCTTGTCGCCAAAACTCAGCGGCGATTCGCCAGCCAATCTCAACGCAGGGATTAAAGGGTAAGTCCGCCGTCGGAATATGTAACCCGACAAAACCAATAAACTGGGCGTCATCCTTTCTTTCTGCAACCCAGAGCCCCCAGCCGCGTTCTGCGATCAGGGCCTGACAGCGATCGGCCATGGTATCACTGGTTTGTCGATCCATCAGGGCAGGAAAAAACTCCATCACCTTTGGGTCAGCACTCATCTTAGCAAATGGCTGACGATCGGACGGTAGCCACTGGCGTAATCTCAAACGGGCGGTATCAAACTCTATCGGCTGACTCATAATGCTGACCTTTTGATTGGCTAAACCATGGTATAGGCTTTTTCCAGACTACCTTCATCGTCGTCATCATCTTGGCTGCCGGGTTTGTTTTCTCCCGGCTCTCTGATAACAATAACCTGATGTTCTGGTTCATCAGGTTGCAAAATGATATCAGGCTCTGATTCTGTCACTTCAGCCTCAGCGGCGTCAATTTCAGGTTCTTCGATAACTTCCGGCGCCGGCATGCTTTCCTGAATCATTTGCTCATCAAAGCTTGGGTTAAGGGCCGGTGATAACGGTGAACTCATTAGGCTATCCGGCATAGCAATATGGGGTAGCGGGGCATCGTCCACAAACTGCTCTTCGTCTTTCTTCACCGTACGGCTCAGGGACATCATCATCACCCCGCACAGCGCAAAGAAAGCATACAAAATATTACCGCCCAACGGCTGCATCAGCGCGCCGACAATCAGCGGGCCGATACTGGCTCCAACGCCAAACGACATCAATAAACAGGCCGCTAATGACACCCGACGCTCAGGTTCAATCATATCATTGGCTAAAGCGACTACTAACGGATAAAGGGTAAATTGCAGCATGCCAACCACAAAACCAATACCGAGTAACAGGTGAAACTCAATCTGGGGCAAAATAGCCAGCGGCAGCGCCGCCAGCGCCAATAACAGGGCATTAATACGCATCAGTAGCGTACGGTTATATTTGTCCGACAGCCAGCTTAACGGCAACTGGGCTACCAGCCCGGCAAAAATCGAAACGGCCATAAACAGACCGGTTTGCTGAGTAGAAAGCGATTGCAGGCTGGAGTAAACCGGAGCCAAACCATAGAACGACCCAACCACCATGCCAACCACTAAGGTTGAAGCCAGAATCTTAGGAATCGAACCAATAAAGAACTTCAGCTCCATCGGTGCCGGAGAGATTTGCTGGGCATGGCTGCGGGTAGTCAGGGCAATAGGCACCAGGCAAAGTGAAAAGCACAGGGCAATAATCAGCAGCGAGCTTAGGCCTAAGTCCGGCTGCAACATCAGTACCATCTGGCCCAGCGCCATTCCAAGATAGGACGCTGCCATATAAAAGCCAAACACCACGCCACGCTGATTAGGCTCTGCCTGATCGTTAAACCAGCTTTCGAGCACCATGTACTGACACATCATACACAGGCCGATAATCAGCCTCAGCCCAACCCACACGGGAATAAATTCGGTTAATCCGTGCATCAGCACGGCGGCAGTAATAATACCGGCACAGGAGACATAAGCCCGAATATGGCCTACCCGGGCGATTAAAAAATGGCCAACCTTACCACCGATAACTAAGCCAATGTAGTTAGCTGCGGTAATCGCACCGATCAAAGCACCGCTAACGTTAACGGAAGCCAGACGAAGAGAGATATAGGTGGTAAGAAGGCCTGAACCTAACAACATGATCATCGTTGTGGTATACAGCGGAAAAAATACGCCAAGTGCTTTTTTCACGACACCATCCTGATTTTATCTGTTGAAGTAGCAATGTTGTTAATAGTAACAAAAAAACCGGCATATTGGGTGAATATGCCGGTTTTTGTCGGGATTGATAAGTAAATGTGATGAACTTCGCCTATCTCAACGGCGTCACTCACATAAACTAACCCATGACTAATACGCTAATGCTATTTCTTCTTATCAGCCAGATCGATCTCTTCAAAATTAAAGGAGCCATCAGGCATAACCTTCACGCCGGACAGATTATTATTGTGCACATACAACACTTTTTCAGTCACTAAAAATGCCCAAGGAGCATCGGCCCAAACCTGATCCTGAACGGCCTTATAGATTTTGGCTTTGGCTTCTCGGTCGGTAGTTTGCAGCGCCTTTTTAAGATCTTCATCAACCAGCGGATTACTGTAGTACGCGGTATTGAACTGCTTAGGTGGCCATGCCTGAGTCGATACCAACGGCGTCAAGGCAAAATCCGGCTCCATTGTCGATGCCGACCAGCCGACGTAATACATGCGTACTTCTGCTTTTTTAGCATCCGGCACGCTTTCAACTAATGCCACCCGTTGCCCGGCCTCCAGCGCGCGCACGTTAACTTTAATTCCAACCTGCCCTAGCTGCTGCTGTACAGACTGAATCACTTTTTGCGCCGTAATATGGTTAAATGCTGACCACAACGTGGTTTCAAAGCCGTCCGGGTAACCGGCCTCTTTCAGCAACTCTTTGGCTTTAGCCGGATCGTAGGGCCATTGACCATAGCTCTGTGAAAACTCAATACCCTTAGGTAAAACACCTTCAGCCGGAACCGCATAGCCGGAGAAAGCCACCTTAATCAGCGCATCTTTATTAATCGCGTAGTTAATCGCCTGTCTGACCCGAACATCATCAAATGGCTTTTGCTGAGTATTAAAGCTGATATAGCGCTGAATAATCGACGGACCGCTGACCAACGTCAGGTTCTTATCATTCTCCAGCAGCTTGGCCTGCTCATAAGGAATAGTATAAGCGAACTGGGCTTCGCCGGTTTGCATCACCGCCGCCCGGGTATTGTTATCAACAATCGGTCGCCAGGTAATGGTATCGACCTTTGGCAGGCCCTTTTTCCAGTAACCGTCAAACTTCTTCACTTTCAGGCTATCTGTCGGGTTCCAGTTCACATACTCAAACGGACCGGTACCCACCGGATGGAAACCGATCTCCTTGCCATATTGCTTAATTGCCGCCGGAGAAATCATGACGGCTGAAGGGTGAGCCAGCGTGTTAACAAATGCTGAATAAGGCTGATTAAGCGTAAGTCTCACTTCATCCGGCGCAATCACTTCCGTTTTAACGATCCGATTAAACAGATTAAAGCGTTTGAGGTGGTTATCCGGGTTGGTGACCCGATCAAAGTTAACTTTCACCGCATCGGCATTAAAGTCGGTACCATCGTGAAACTTAATATTTTTCTTGAGCTTAATGGTATATATCAGCCCATCATCGCTAACGGTATAGCTATCGGCCAAGACGTTAACCAGTTTGGCATCGGCATCAAAACCAAATAATCCCTGATAAAACGATTTAGACACCGCTTGAGAAAGGGTATCGTTGGCATCATAAGGATCTAAGGTTGTGAAAGTAGAATAGACGGCAATAACCGCGTCTTTATCAGCGAAAGCATTGGCGCTGAATCCCATCACCGCGGAAAGCCCCAAGGCCAGCGTACTTCTTCGTATTGTTGTGCTCAAAAATGTCATCCTATCCCCCTGCGTAGAATAGATTTATTTATCAATATGTTAATTATTATGTTGTGTCAGACTTTTATCATAAGAACACATAAAGATTAGTAACAGATCTGAGGATTAAACAGAAATACAAAAAAAATATGAGATATAGCCAAAATAATTCGAGTTGCATCGCGACGGCAAGTAAGCGAGTCCCGATGAGCTTACTCAGGTAAGTGATTATTAGGCCCATTAATGGGCCTAACCCCTTCGGGGCCGCTGCCAGCAGCGTTCAAATCTACTTACAGCAGATTTGTCGGGTGAGTAAACGCAGCCAACAAAGATGCAGCTTGAAGTATGACGGGTATAGAGGTTAATTGAATAAGGTGAAGTAATCATTGTAGATACGCGATGGGAGTCTTTCATCGATATAACTTAATCCTCCATCCTGTTTTAGCAGAAGATCGTCGTCATAACCATACCGCACTTCGGTATCGACACTATTTAAAAAAACCAACGGGGGCAATATTAGGCCCCCGTTCGTCAACGTTATCAGTATTCAGATAAAATATTATTGATAAAGAGCCTGTTGCTGAGCAAGATTTTGCTGAATATCACGATCTATATTAGCAACCCAGCGATTATAGTCACTCGGGACTCGATCCATGCTCACAGTTAAGTTCTTACTGCCAATATATTCAATCGTGTATTTAGATGAAGTGTAAGGAATACGAATATCAACGTAGCTTTGGCGAGTGATCAGTTTTCCGGTAATAACACCATCACGAACTTGCTTCATCTCCCAGCCCTGACCGGTGCCCGCATCAACAATCGCTTTTTCAATCTGTGCCGGGGTAAAGCTACCGTTGATATCAGACGTTTTATTACGGGCCGGTACGTTTCCGCTACAGCCAACAATAAACATCACTGCGATAACACCGATAAATAGCGCTTTTAAACTTCTCATAGATTTATGCTCTCCATTTTAACTAACCGGGAAAAATATCGTTTATCTTCCCACATTCCATAAAATTACCGCCAGATAATACCCTAATATTTGATCGGTTAGCTAACAATGGAAGAAAAAAACAGCAGTTTTCCTCTAGGCTAACGCTTAATACAGTATGGATACAACGTCATCAATGATGCAGTTCACCGAGTAATATTCCCTGTCTATTAGCGGCATAAACCGGGTTAATCTCACTGGGGCAACCTGTCGGACGCACAGCATTTGTAGCCCACATGGTGAGTTCGAAAGAACCTATAACGTCATTGGCCATCAGAGCCAGACAGCGGGATATCTCACCGACAGATTCGATAGCATCTGTTCATAATACTGCTGCCAGGTTACTGAACGCAAAAACACCATCACCGAGCATATTCCATTTTTAGACTACAAAATATTCACTATCGACTTAGACAATTGTTCTTCAAGAATAGGTTGTGCTTCTTCAAAAACTAAATTTACTTTATTAGCATTTGAAACCACTCGTGTCTGATATTTATTTTGATTCCCACTTTCTGTACTAGATTGAATTTTCGCACCAGACGTTCCCTGCCTTAATACGGCAATATTATCAGTAGTAACAGATGTTTTTGTTCGTTCAGAAATTTGGACATCGGTAATCATTGTATAATTTACATCTTCAACCATTGCATCTGCAGCCAACCCTATCACACCAGATACGAGTCCAACACCTAATATAGCCCCACCAGAACTGGAATTATAAGCAGTTATCCCGGCCCCCAGAGCTGCTCCCATCATTGCCCCTTCATAACCCTGATTTAAAAACTTCTGAGAATCACGCAGGTCCATTTTTTCGGCTTTTAAAATATTAGCCTGTATCCAATAATGAGCAGCATCCGGATCGTTAACAACCTGATATCCCTTAGAAGATATATCCGTAGCTATACGCTCTTTCAACCCACTCATATCTCTATCTGAGGTATTTTTAACTTGAATGAAAACTGTTTTTTGACTTGATGGTTCTAGCCAAATAGTCTGGCTCATCTGTGTTTTTACATCCAAATTTCGTTTTTTAATCGCTGTATTCATTGCCCCGCAGCCAGACAACACCAATGCAGAGAAAATAACACTAACCAATAAAATTTTTCTTTTAATCCGTAACATGCGAAATCCTTTATCAAAATAAGAAAGTGGGGGGGACTATAATTCTATTTAAATAGATAAGTAACCATGATAGATAGCCTGCTATTAATTATTTTTATTGCAACAACATTATACAGATAATTTCAATTTAAAAAATAAATCGCTCATCATCCTTATCAAGAACAAGATATTACTAATAACCCAAGATTTATCACACCAGATTGTTTATAAATCATTTTTAAAAATGCGATTCTTAATAGTGTTGCTTAACTAGCAACATCTTCAATTTCATCAAAATGAGACAAAGAGCTCTACTAACGACCAGTACACAATACCATGGTCGCATTTCGCAGGTTTCGCAGGTTTCGCAGGTTTCGCAGGTTTCGCAGGTTTCGCAGGTTTCGCAGGTTTCGCAGGTTTCGCAGGTTTCGCAGGTTTCGCAGGTTTCGCAGAATAAGAACTTTCAATAAATCACACAATAAAAATATAACCATTTGATATAAAACATTAATTACTCAAATGAATAGTAATAACCACCAATATTGTAACCATGCTGAGTACTAGAAGTCGTTCTTCGGTCTGGCAAGCGCTCCCCACAAACCAAAATAGCAATCCCGCCTAAAAAATCAGACGGTTTATACGGTAGTGGCTCTATAATGATGACAGACTATATATCGCTCTAGGTGGCAATACACCAACACAGCGTGCATTATGTGTTACTTGAATTTTATTTATAATTCCCCAACCCGACTACGTTACGGAGAAAAGGCAAGGAACAGAGGCTCAGTATCTCCAGCCTAATTATTTTGCCTCTGATAGTATTAACACCTCGCTGATTATTAAACTCAGGAACCGATCGTCATGACGCCATTGCCAAAAATCGCTGTTGCTCTGCTGCACTTACCGTCAGAGGAGTGGTTGCCGCCGGATGTTTCTCGGCTGCCGGCAGCGTTGCGGGCTCAGGCAGAAGGCTTTAACCCTAAGCGCCGGCAACAGTTTCTTGCCGGGCGCTGGCTATTAGCGGAGCTGCTATTTAATCAAGCCAACTGCCCTGAACTGCCGGAAATTGATACAACGGATAATGGCCGACCGGTATTTACCGGCTCTGGCTTACCCGATTTTAATATCAGCCACAGCGGCGAATATATTATGGTCGCCCTGTCATATGGCCATCGGTTAGGCTTAGACGTTGAACATATCCGCCCGCGTAACAAACTGATGGCGCTGGCTAAATATAGCTTTAGTGCTGAAGAGTATCAGTGGCTAATGGCCCAGCCTGAGTCGCAGCAGACAGACCGGTTCTGGCAGCTATGGACGCTAAGAGAATCAACGCTCAAGCTGGCAGCCAAGGGCGTGTGGCAGATGAAACAGATTCGCATTAATCCACAGCAAAAATGGCTATCGGCAGACTTTCAGCCCCGTTTATTTGGCTTAACCAGCCGCCACGATGACATCGCTTGGGCCATAGCCAGCGATAGCCTGGTAGAAAACATCGAACTCTGGCAGGCTAATGGGGAATCTCCCTATCTGACAATGGCCCGAGTGCCCTGTATTTATCAGTTTAAAACGCCATAAGACTTAAGATAATCCGTCTTTTTACTACAGGGAGTTATCAATCGCTTTATGTCATTATCTACCGAACAAAAAATGGCTATTCTGCTAGCCCTTCTTCAACAGCAGGCTATCGCTGAAAAAGAGTTTAATAAGGCTAAATTTTATCTGTTATCCGATCGCGATAGTGACTTCTATGACGACGCAACAGCAATATCATGGCTGTTGAAAAATCAGATAATTGGCGCCCGACAGGACTCATTTGAAGACAGGTCAACACGGCAACCTGAATCAAAAATTGCCCAACAGCAGCAACATACACAAGAGTTGCTTACCCAGTTACTTAATACCGACTTTATCAATCAGGCTCAGTTTGGTTCCATAAGTAAAACCCTGATGGCCCGACCAGACCTCAAATTTAATACCGCTTATCACCTGTTCGCCTGGTTGGTAGAACAAGGTATGGCTTCACCTCAGCCCGACCATCAGGCGACGACTTCCTCAATTAAAGCTGAAACGGAAAGATTGCAAAGTGACATAAGGGACAGCTCTCGGCAAAGCCCGTCGCCGGAAGATAAGAAAAAAACGCTCACCCGCAAACTGCTATTCGGCTTTGGACTGATTATTATTCTTGGCGTAATCAGTAATTTGATTCAGCGATAGAAAATGCTCAAACAGTTGAGAGTATGGCCTGAAGTGCCCGTTTATAGTCTGGATAATTTTCCCACTTAGATTAAACTAGCGGGGAAAAATCAGCCCGCAATAAAGAAGCGCGAACTAAAGATAAATAACGTCACTTATTATCACTGTACAGCGACTTAATCACGACGACCAAAAGGAAATTTGAATGAAATTAATCGGTTCCCGCAACGAGCTTAACCGACGCAATGAGCTATTGTATTCCGAAAGGTTTATCAATAAAAAAGCATCCATCGTGTCTTTTCTGAATAAAAGATATAACGAAATAAAATCTGTGTATGTATTGGCGCAGATACAAGAACAAGATGAAGACATCTACAAACTGATCGTTAACAGTAAATTAGTTGTCAGTTTCAAATTATCGCGAACGGATGAAAGTATTAGTGATATTTCAGAGATATCTGTTTTAAATTACAAAAAAAGTATAGAAAAAAAAGCAGATAAATTAGATCTGGCTATTGCATTGGATATGCTGAATACCGATATCCAAAAAGCCGGTTTATCATTGAAAAGAAAAAAGAACTATTGATAAATAATGCATAAAATCAAGTTAATTCAGGGTGATATCACCACAATAGCCGTAGAAGCCATGGTGAATGCGGCCAATTCATCACTGCTGGGCGGCGGCGGTGTTGATGGTGCAATCCATCGGGCCGGTGGCCCTGAAATTCTGGATGAGTGTCGGAAAATAAAGAACCGTCAGGGTGGCTGTAAAACCGGTGATGCCGTGATTACCCAGGCGGGTCATTTACCGGCTGATTACGTAATACATGCCGTTGGCCCATTCTGGAGCGGTGGTAATAACCATGAATGTGAATTACTGAGAAAAACCTATCAAAGCTGCTTTGATTTAATATCTCAATACGGTATTAAAAGCGTCTCTTTTCCTAATATCAGTACCGGAATCTACAGGTTCCCAAAGGAGTTAGCAGCTCAAATCGCATTAGACGTAATCAAGAAAAGTCTGGCTGAACACCCTGAAATCCAGCAGGTAAACATTTGCTGCTTTGAACCAGAAAGCTATCAGATCTATCTGAGCATGGTATCCCAATAATATTGAGATCGCTTTTTGCGAACCATTTCCAGAATCTCAAATTTTCCTACCACAACGGCAGTCCGCTAATTGACCGGCTATCAGGGTAAATATACTGTTTATCCGTTAGCGTCTTTGATGTTAAAAAAACCGATATCACGAATTCTTCGGTCGAACTTGACGATAATGGCAAAAAGACAAATACTAATAATTAGTAATAGATAACATATTAGAGAGCGTCATTATGCCAACCAGTATCTCACTCAGCCCTCATTTCGAAAACTTTATCCAAGAACAAATAAAAAGTGGGCGCTATAACAACGTCAGTGAAGTTATCCGAGCCGGGCTGCGCGAGTTAGAAGAGCAAGAACGAACGCGAAAATTGGAGATACTTCAAGCTGCAGTCGCTGCTGGAATAGGCAGCGGAGAGAGTATTCCGGCTGAAACAGTATTTGATCGTCTTCAGCAGAAATACCATAAGCAGACAGAAAATGGATAAAAAGAATGGTATTGACCTTATCACCGCTTGCAGTACAAGACCTCGAAGAAATAGGGGACTATATTGCGGATGATAATCCCGTCCGAGCCTTGAGCTTCGTAAACGGACTTTACCAACAATGCTTATTGATAGGTGAAACTCCAGCACTGTACCGGCAACGCCCCGAGCTAGGCAGAGGGATAAGATGCTGCCCATATGGCCGTTATCTAATCTTGTTCTCAGTGAATACTAACGACATTAGAATTCAGAGAATACTCCACGGTGCGAGAGACATCATACCCCAGCCATCTTCAGAGCAGGCTATTCGGAACATTAGCACCATTCGCTTTTTGCGAGCCATTTCCAGAATCTTAAATTCTCCTGCAAAAATGCCATTGCCCCATTCCCTGCATCGCCATACCGTGACGGTGTTCAGATAGACGCTCTATTCACCTCACTATTGACTATAACGACTAATTCTACAGCGATAGTTATTACTTAATCTGAGGTGCCAATCGACACCTCAGATTGATGGCAAAGTAGTCTAATTTGATTTCAGTACAAATTTCGTCTGCATAATCGGCATCTATTCTTAGTCACTATCGATACTGATTGCACTTACCTAAGCCAAGGCTTACCAACCGATGGCCACGCCTGCACCAGCGCCAACGTTACTTTGGGTATCATCAGATACCGTGAGTTTCACAATGGTATTTTGCGAAGCATGGAAAGAAGCCCCGACGGCCAAAGCCTGCTCACCGTTATAGGTCCCAACCCCGGCTCCCATAGAGAAGCGCTGAGACTCAGTCACCTGTGGAATATTAGCCTGTGCAAATGCGGCACTGATGCCCGCTGACGCATGCTTCTTATTATCAGAGATTGTTCTGTCTTGCTGATTCTGGTGGCTTTCAACGTTATTCAATCGCTGAGAATTGCTGCTAGAAACTCTGGCGTTTTGCCTAACCATCGTCTGGGTCACCACTAAGGCATCGGCGTTGTTATTCACTACATCCTGTGTACGTTGAATAGCGTTAACCGTATTGGATTCAGTGGCCTTTTGTTTAAAGTTACGCTTGGCGGCTAAATCAGCATAGTGGCGTTGCTCAGCCTGATAACGCAGCGTTGCTACATCGCCGTGTTCACCGTCCAGATGAGGGGTTGTGCTTACGGGTACGCTGTTGTCATGGTTAGCCGTATATCCAATGACATTAGCCTCACTGGACGCCAGTTTCTTCACTCGAAGGTCGCGCTTGGCCGCTAAATCAGCGTAATGGCGCTGCTCAGCCTGATAACGCAGCGTTGCCACATCGCCGTGCTCGCCGTCCAGATGAGGGGTTACGCTTACAGGCGTACTATTATCGTGGTCAGTCGTATGGCTATCATTAAATTCTTCTTTCTTCACCCGAAGGTCGCGCTTGGCCGCTAAATCAGCGTAATGGCGCTGCTCGGCTTGATAACGCAGCGTTGCCACATCACCATGTTCACCGTCCAGATGAGGCGTTATGCTTACGGGCGCACTATTATC
>POVV01000114.1_pt1 | contig 72212 bp, 47 predicted proteins | sample 1560271 | NCBI WGS metagenome assembly POVV01 (sample SAMN08337232, study PRJNA429181) | Bioreactor metagenome, whole genome shotgun sequencing project. | biome: cows' rumen and soil; feature: anaerobic; isolation source: anaerobic chemostat enrichment culture, galacturonate as sole carbon... | reverse complement strand
TCTTTAGATATTCTTGTTGCATGGACGCTATTCTTTATCATCTGGCATTTATTGAAGATTCTAATGGGATTGTAATTCCGATGATATATATTTCATCCCTCTAAAATTCCGGTTTCACAGATTGGAATTTTTAGTTTATGAATAAATCACTATATTTGTAATATGTTCCTTAAAAAAAGAAAAACGAAGAATGAATCAACCGGAAGTTTCTAAAAAATTAGTCAACCTACTAAATCTCGGTGATACAAAAGCATTTGATAAAATCTACCAGGCCTATTATGTCTATTTATGTGCAATAGCGGTGTACTATGTACATGATAGAAGAATAGCGAGTGAGATAGTAAATGATGTTTTTGTTTCATTCTGGCAAAACCGTGAACATATTATTTATCCACCTTTACCCTATTTACGACGCGCCATTCAGAATGCGAGTATCAGCTATTTCCGTTCTTCTTACTTTAATGAGAAATTGATGACGGAACAAATGGAGGAGGCCTGGGTTTTTCTCGAAAATCATGTTCTTTCCTCCGATAATCCGTTGAAAGCTTTAGAACAGAGCGAGATGAATGAAATAATACTCCGTAAGGTGGAAGAACTTCCTCCAAAGTGCCGTGCTATTTTTAAAGCAAGTTTATACGAAGGCAAAAACTATGATAAGATAGCTGAAGAACAGAATATAAATGTCACTACTGTAAGAGTGCAGATGAAAATTGCGTTGACCAAACTGCGTGCATCCCTCGGAACACCATATATGATTGCTATTCTAATGTTTCTTTAAAAAAATCACTTTTCTTTTAAACGTATTTCTTTTTATTGCGTATTTAGTAATATACACGCTTTAAAAAGGGACGAATGATAAATGAATTTTATTATATAGAGGATCTGGAGATCCAAATTAGTAACTACTTATCCGGCAACTGTACAAGGGAGGAGAAGGAAGCGTTGCTTGCCTACCTTGCATCTGACAATGAAGCTGCTAAGTTGTTCAGAGAAATGTCAGTGGCATGGGCTATGTCTTCCATTCCTGTATTTGCTGCGGCGGAGGATGAAAACTTGGCTACTATCAAGGCCAAGATTTCTGCTATTACTGTTCCTGGTATCACTACTTCCACTTCCGTCTCGGAAACTCCTGCCGTTGCTACAGTAACATCCGCTGTTCGCTTTAAAAAAATGATTTCTGTATGGACGAAGATAGCAGCCACAGTAATCTTATTGTTAGGTTGTAACTACCTTTGGTATACTTATACAGAGAAGCTCACAGATACGTATACTAGTGTGGAATCTACTTATGAGATTAAAGTGCCTGCAGGGTCGCGTACAAATATTGTGCTTCCCGATGGTACGGAGGTATCCTTGAATGCTGGCTCTGTGTTGCGCCATAGCCGTGGGTTTGGTATTCGTGAGCGTAATGTTACGCTGAATGGGGAAGGATATTTCAAGGTAGCAAAAAACGAGAAGATTCCTTTTCTTGTGAAAACCAATGATGTACAGATTAGTGTGGTAGGTACAGTCTTTAATGTCCGTGCTTATGATGATGATAACTATGTGATGGTTTATTTGCTGGAAGGTAGAGTCAACTTATCGGCTTCTTCGGGTTCTGTGATGAAGCTATTCCCGAGCGATCAGGTTTTTTACGACAAAGGCACTGGTCGCATGGAAAAGATGAAATCGAATGTAAACACAGCTTGTGATTGGCTGGATGGCAAACTTACTTTTGATAATGTTCCATTTGTTAATATTGCCCACCGCTTAGAACGTAAATACCAAGTGAAAATCAGTATCGACAGTGAACAGCTTAGAGCGGAACGCTTCTCCGGTTCCTTTGACAGCAATCAGAGTATCAATGATATATTGGATGAAATCAACGTTGAAAAGCAATATACATGGAAAGTTAGTGGTGACACCATTTTTATAACGGATAAGAAAAGGAGGTAAAGTTAGAAAAAAAGAGAAGGACGATCATCGAGAATATCACCAATAGATATATTGAGTTATTCGTAGTAATATAAAAGATTATGTTAACCTTTAATAGTGAAGAATATGAAATTAATAGTAAGTAAAATATTATTAATGTTTCTACTTTTGTCTGTAGGAAATGCTTGGATGGGTGTCCAACTATCTGCACAAGAACAAAATAAGAAATTCAGTGTAAAAGCAGAAAATATCGCTTTAAAAGAAGCCATTGAAATTATCAAAAAGCAAGGAAATTATTCTTTCTTGATTCGCAACAATGACATTGATTTGACCAGGAAAGTTTCTGTGAATGTAAACAACGGCACGATCCATAATGTAATGGAACAATTGCTGGCCGGTGCGGGAATCAGCTATGAAGTGAACGGCAACCGAGTGATTATATTTCATGCGGTAACACCTCAAAACAACCAAGAGAAAAACTTTCTGCTGAAAGGGCGGGTTATAGATACTACCGGTGAGGGCGTAATCGGAGCAAACGTAAAAATGCAGAACTCTACCGAAGGTACCATCACAGATATAGATGGTAACTTCTCGCTGCTGGTAACGCCGAATGCACGTTTATCTATATCTTACATCGGATATACTACTCAGGAGGTAGTGGTAAAAGATAAGCAACCTATGAATGTAACTCTCAAAGAAGACTCCCGGTTGATTGACGAGGTAGTAGTTGTGGGTTATGGCGTGCAGAAAAAGGCTAACTTAACTGGTGCGGTGAGTAGCGTCAAAATGGATGATATATTGGGCGATCGTCCGGTGGTGTCCGTTAGCGACGCTTTGAAAGGAGTTATGCCCGGTTTACAGATTACAGGTAACTCAGGAAGACCTGGTGAAGATATGAGTTTTAATATCCGCGGTGTCAATAGCTTGGATAAGAATGGAAAACCGTTGGTGCTGGTTGATAACGTGGAAATGGATATCAACATGTTAGATCCGAACGATATTGAATCGGTTACTGTTTTGAAAGATGCTGCTTCCTCTGCCATATACGGAGCACGTGCTGCATTTGGTGTAATCCTTATTACTACCAAGAAGGGTTCGGATGCTACCAAACTGTCTATTAACTATTCAAATAACTTCTCGTTCAGCAATCCGGCCAATATGCCGCATAAAGCTACGCCACTCCAAACCGTGCAAGCTTATAAAGACATGGGAACAATCAACTACCAGAGTGGACAGAATGTAGATACATGGCTGAACCTACTGAAAGAATATAATGCCAATCGGTCTGCTTATCCTGATGGATACGCAATGGTGGACGGACTTCGATATAGTTTGGCTGAAACGAATCTCTTTGATGATATGATGGAGACCGGTTTCCAACAAACTCATAATATATCAGTAGGTGGTGGTACTAAAGATATTTCCTATCGCTTCTCTTTCGGTATGGTGAATGAGAATGGCGTATTGATTTCGGACAAGGATACATACAAACGTTACAATGTCTCTTCTTATCTCCGTTCTGATGTGTTCTCATGGGTTACTCCGGAGCTGGATATCAAATATACCAATTCAAAATCTTCATTACCGGAAACTTCCGGAGGATACGGAATCTGGGGAGCAGCAGTGGCTTTTCCCTCTTATTTCCCTACTGGTACAATGAATATTGACGGAGAAGACTTACCGATTAACACACCCAGAAACCTGATCAACCTGGCCTATCCGACTACTGTTCAAAAGAATAATCTTCGTGTTTTCGGAAAAGTAACGATTACACCTTTGAAGAACGTGAAACTAATTGGTGAATACACTTTCAATCATATGAGTAATGAGAATACTAAATTTGAAAAGAAGTTCTATTATGCTCATGGAGGCAACTTCGTGAAAGAAGTTTCTACGGCCAACTCTAAGTATGAATATTCTGATGGTATAACGGATTATAATGCGCTGAACTTTTATGGTAACTATACCAACTCTTGGAGTAAGCATGATTTTACGATTATGGGAGGTTTCAATCAGGAAAGCAGTGATTATCGTTATGCTGAGATGTCACGCACGAATATGATAAATGAGGATCTTCCTTCTATCTCACAGGCAACGGGAGACTACTTTGCAAAAGATAAGTTTGAACGTTATACCGTACGCGGTTTATTTTATCGTGTTAATTATTCTTTTGCTGGCAAATACTTGTTTGAGACTAATGGGCGCTATGACGGCTCTTCTAAATTCCCTAAGAATAGTCGTTTTGGATTCTTCCCTTCTGTCTCTGCCGGATGGCGCATGAGCGAAGAAGCGTTTATGCAACCATTGACGTCTGTGGTTTCCAATCTTAAATTGCGCGTATCTTGGGGTAATATCGGTAATCAAAGTATTACTCCGTATGCCTTTATTCCCGGTATGGGTGCCGAACAGGCATATTGGACTGTGAACGGTATCAAAGTGACTACACTTGCTCCACCATCTTTGGTTAGCAACAGTTTTACATGGGAGAAAGTAGCGACTGTCGATTGGGGTTTCGATCTTGGATTACTTAACAACAGACTGAATCTTGTATTCGATTGGTATCGCAGAGACACGAAAGGTATGCTTGCTCCTGGAGCAGAATTACCGGCTGTGTTAGGTGCAAATGCTCCTTTACAGAATACGGCGGACTTGCGTTCTAAAGGCTGGGAAGTTACGCTGGGTTGGAATGATCAGATAGGAAAAGTAAAATATAATATAGGCTTCAATCTCTACGACGCAAAAACCAAAATTACTAAATACAATAATGAAACAGGGTTGTTCGGTAGAGATAAGAACGGCAAGGATACGTATCGTGTAGGAATGGAACTGGGTGAGATATGGGGATATGTAACTGATCGTCTGTACACCACTGATGATTTTGATGATGCCGGAAAATTGAAACCGGGTATTCCAAAAGTAGAAGGATATAACCCTAATCCCGGAGATATTCTATACAAAAACTTGGATGATAATGATATAATCAACGGCGGTGTCAGTACAACGAAAGATCCGGGCGACCGTAAGATTATTGGTAATAACACCCGACGCTATCAGTACGGTATCCATGGAGGTGCCAACTGGAACGGTTTCTCTTTATCATTCTTGCTACAAGGAGTAGGTAAACGAGACTTGTGGGTGATGAATGACTTGTTCTATCCACATTATGACGCTTGGACAACTGTATATGATACGCAATTGAATTATTGGACACCGGAACGTACGAATAGTTACTTCCCGCGTATTTATGAAAAAGCCGCAGGAAATACTGCTGCTAACACGCGAGTACAAACGCGATTCTTGCAAGATGGATCTTATTTGAGCATTCGTAATATAAGCCTATCTTATAACTTCCCGTCGAAGTTGATTAACAAGATTGGTGTTACTAATTTGGCTGTGTTCTTTAGTGGTGAGAATCTTTATACATTCGACCATCTGCCAAAGGGACTCGATCCGGAACGTACTGTAACGGATAATTTGGGGCAACGTGGTTTTACTTATCCGTATATGAGGCAGTATTCGTTCGGTGTAAACCTTGCATTTTGATTGCTTTGTACCTTAATTGTTTCACATTTTAAAGAGTAATTATTATGAAGAAATATATACTAAGTGCTAGTCTTTGTGTACTAATGTCATCTTGTTTAAACGATGAATTTCTAGAAGTGTACCCGAAAGGACAGCAAACTGTAGTGACGGCTTTTACCTCCTACGATAATTTTAAGACATATACCTGGGGATTGTATAACGTATTCTTTGGTTATACTTATGATACTGGACAGACAGATGAAATATTCCGCGGAGACTTTGAATCGGACAATATGATCAAAGGACTTGAAGGAAATGAAAGTCAATGGGCTTATCAAAAAGCGAAAGCTACCGATGAGTCGAAAGATTGGGACTATGACTACATTCGTCGCGTGAATCTTATGCTTGATAATATTGACGGCTCACAGATGTCAGAAAAAGAAAAGGAACATTTTCGCAGTGTGGGTTACTTCTTTCGTTCCTATAAATACTTTCAGATGCTTTCGAAGTTTGGAGATATTCCTTGGGTTGAACATGCTTTGACAAACGAAAGTTCAGAGCTCTATGGAAAACGTGACAGCCGTGATTTAGTAGCTTACAATATTCTTTCTAATCTGCAATATGCGGAAGCTCATATCGGGGCAGATGATGGAAAGAATACGATCAGCGTCTATGTCGTTCAAGCACTACTTTCTCGTTTCGGTTTGTTTGAAGGCACATGGAGAAAGTATCATGGACTGTCAGATAGCGATATTTATTTAAAAGAATCTGCCCGTGCAGCAGAAGAGGTTTTGAAGCAATATCCGAATGTTCATGCAAAATATGACGAATTATTCAACTCCGAATCGTTGGATGGAGTTACCGGAGTGCTTTTGTATAAAGCGTATGAAACAGGTCAGCTTATGCATGGTCTGACTCGCATGGTACGTACTGGAGAATCATATATTGAGGCAACTAAGGATGTATTGGATAGCTACTTGTGTGGCAATGGGCTGCCTATCCATAATATTAATAGCAACTATGGAGGTGATAAGAATGTGTATGCGCAGTTCCGGAATCGTGACTATAGACTATATCTGACAATATGCCCTCCTTATATGGTTAAAAAGCCCAAGGGACCTAGTTCTCCGGAATGGGAATATACTGATAAGCAGGAAGATAGAGAGTACATAGATCTTATGACTAAGATTTCTGGTGAAACCTATCATCGCTTACCTTCTTCGAATTTTAAGGGATTCACCGTTCAAGGACAACCCCATTTTAAAAATATGAACTGGCAACAAGGTTGGAACGCTTCTCAGATGGGATTCTGGGTATGGAAGTATTATAATACGCATACGGTAGCTACAAATGCCAATGGAGTGAATACAACGGATGCTCCGTTGTTCCGTGTAGGCGAGGTGATGGTAAACTATGCCGAAGCGATGTGCGAACTGAATAAGTTTGACCAGACAGCTGCGGATAAGTCAATTAACAAACTGAGGACAAGAGCGCATGTGGATAAAATGATTGTAAGCAACATTGGCGATGACTTTGATCCATCCCGTGATACCACCGTACCTGCTCTTTTGTGGGAAATACGTAGAGAAAGACGCGTAGAATTAATGGGAGAGGGCTTCCGCCTTGATGATCTGCGTAGATGGAAAAAGGGAGAATATGTGAATAAACAACCATTCGGTGCCTATGTGACCAATGCTTCTTTAAAGAAGCTGAAGGTGACGGGTGGTTCAGGAGCCGATGAAGGATATGTTTATTTCTTTAATACTCCGTTAGGATGGAAAGATTATTATTACCTGTATCCGTTACCATTGAAACAGTTGGCTTTGAACGAGAATTTGGAGCAAAATCCAGGGTGGACTAAATAAATTTCAAACGACATTAAGTAAGATCTGTAATATTTTAGTATATTACAGGTCTTAAGAATTTAAGCAATGAAAGATAGAATTAAGATAAAAAATACAATTGCAATAAAATATACTTTTTTTAGTAGTGTGGCCTGCTGCTTTTTCACTACCATGCAAGCACAAAAAGAAGCTCCTAGGATGAATGTTTTATTTCTGATGGCTGACGATATGCGTCCAGAATTGGGTTGTTATGGAGTGAAAGAAGTGAAAACACCTAATATGGATCGCTTGGCTGCGAGTGGCGTTATGTTTCAGAACGCATATTGCAATGTCCCAGTGAGTGGAGCATCGCGGGCAAGTCTTTTAACCGGAGTATATCCTCGTTATCCAGATCGATTTGTGAGTTTTTCCGCCTATGCTAGTAAGGATTGTCCTGAGGCAATACCTATCTCGGGATGGTTTACACAACATGGTTACCATACTCTGTCGGATGGAAAAGTGTTTCATCATATCAGTGATCATGCCGACTCGTGGAGTGAATCACCTTATCGGAATCATCCGGACGGTTATGATATATATTGGGCAGAATATAACAAATGGGAATTATGGATGAATTCAGAATCGGGAAAAACGATCAACCCTAAGACGATGAGGGGTCCATTCTGCGAATCGGCTGAGGTGTCCGATAGTGCCTATGACGATGGCAAACTTGCTAATCGTGCTATTCGTGATCTAAAGCGACTCAAAGAGATGGATAAACCATTCTTTTTGGCGTGCGGATTTTGGAAACCTCACTTACCTTTTAATGCTCCGAAGCAATATTGGGATTTATATAAACGGGAAGAAATACCTTTAGCAACCAATCGTTTCCGACCGGAGGGGCTACCGGATCAAGTTCGCAATTCTACAGAAATTTATGCGTATGCACGAGTCCAGAACACGAGTGATGTGAATTTTCAGAGAGAGGTAAAGCATGGCTATTATGCTTGTCTCAGCTATGTAGATGCTCAGATTGGAAAAGTGCTGAATGCACTGGAGGAACTGGGATTGGCGGATAATACCATTGTGGTATTGCTGGGAGATCACGGCTGGAACTTAGGTGAACATGATTTTATTGGAAAACATAATTTGATGGATCGTTCTACCCATGTGCCGTTAATAATTCGTGTACCGGGAATGAAAAAGGGTATTACTAAATCCATGGTCGAATTTGTTGATCTGTATCCTACGCTGTGTGATTTATGTAACCTTCCTCTGCCTGACGGGCAATTGAGTGGAGCTAGCTTTGCACCAATTTTCAAAAACCTGAGAGTAAAGACAAAAAACGAAGTTTATATTCAGTGGGAAGGAGGAGATAATGCGGTGGATCAACGCTTCAGCTATGCCGAATGGATGAAAGGAGATGTAAAGAAAGGCAGCATGTTGTTCGATCATCAGATTGACAAAGAAGAGAACAAAAATAGGGTTAACGAGAAACGATATGAGAGTAAAGTGAAATCATTCTCTTCTTTTATTAAAGTGAAAAAATCATCATTAAAGAAATAAGTATGACACAAAAAGTAGAATTTTTCAAAGACCTGATCTATAACGATCAGCATGTGGCCGTAAAGGTTATGATGGAAACGCAATACAGTAAGGAAATCAGAATCCTTTTTAAGGAAGGACAAAACATGCGCGAACATCAGACCGATTTTCCTATAACGGTTCAAGTACTAAAAGGAACAATCGAGTTTGGCGTATGCGGGGCAAAACACCTATTAAACGAGGGCGATATGATTGCACTGGATCCGAAGACTCCACACGATCTATTAGCCTTAACGCAAAGCATCGTACACTTGTCTTTGAGCAAGGAAGACAGTGTTGGCAGGGTACTCAAAGTTATTGAATAGCAGGTAGAACAGAGTAGGAGTACGCAGCTTGAAAAGCATACAGAAAGGGTCTTACTTCACGGATGGAAGTAAGACCCTTCTAGTTGTTAGTGTAGTAAAGTAGATGCTCTTTAAGAGACAAGAGATGTGTTACAGATTGGGATAGTGTCCATATTTCTGCTGAGATGCTTAGTAAAGAGTTTTTAAGTCGGCTTAAGACCGAACAGGATGTGAGTCGCTTTCTCAAAGACCTCCATTCACAGGTACTTGAACAGATGTTACAAGGCGAGGTGGATTCCCATTTAGGTTACGAAAAGCATTCCCAAATAGGCAACAACACCGGTAACTCTCGCAATGGGACTTTCCCCAAGAAGATACAAACCGAACACGGCGAGAGTATTATTCAGATACCTCGTGATCGCAACAGTGACTTCGATCCTGTCGTGGTTCCCAAACACGAGAGTCGGGGGTATCTATCGAGAAGCTTGTTATATCTCTGTACGCCAAAGGTATGAGTGTTTCGGATATAGAAGATGAGTTGCGCGATATTTATGAAATAACGCTCTCCACGAGTGCTATATCCATCATTACCAACAAGGTCATGCAAGCAGCCTTAGAGTGGCAAAACCGCCCGTTGGATAGGCTGTATATGGTCGTATGGATGGATGGTATCGTCTTTAAGGTGCGAGAGTACGGCAAGATTATCAACAAGACGGTTTATTTGTGTGTGGGTCTTACTCACAGAGGCCATAAGGAGGTTCTTGGCATGTGGATAGGCAAAGCTGAGAGTAGCTCGTTCTGGATGAGTGTACTGACTGATCTGCAAGCTCGTGGGGTGGAAGATATTCTCATCATCTTAACAGATAACCTAAACGGGTTTACCGATACGATTAAAACGGTTTTTCCACAATCAACCACCCAAATATGTGTCGTTCATCAGATCCGTAACTCATGCAAATATGTGGTTTGGAAGGATATGAAGGAGTTTACGGCAGATATGAAAGAGGTATATACCTCTGTAAACCGTGAACAGGCAGCATCAGCACTGGCTCACTTTGAGCAAAAGTGGGGATCGAAGTATCGCCATGCCGTGCAGAGTTGGTACCGCAATTGGGACGATTTAACTGCGTTTTCCGACCTTCCCGTTGAAATCCGCACGATTATCTATACGGCCAATCTGATTGAAAACCTCAATGGCAAGATACGCAAATACACCAAAACTAAAATGTCATTTCCTACCGATGACGCACTGCGCAAGTCGGTTTGGCTGGCGTTGCAGGAGATAGAAAAGAAGTGGACGATGCCAATTAGAAACTGGGGCTTGGTCATAAACCAATTTTTAGCTATCTTTGAACACAGAATTGGGATCTAGCACTCGACTAAATCCTGAACCCGAATTAACGTTTACACAAAATTGGATAGTGTCATCCGAAAAGGAATTGGATACCTGGTGTCTTATTATTGTGGGGATGCCCTTTCTTTCTTCGAGCCTGATCCGTTGTAGTCAGTGGTCGTTTTTATTCTGTTTACTGCTTTCATTAATCTGATGATGGTATCCGCTACCTCTAAATGGAGATTTATGGCTTTTTACTTAGATACACTTGGTGCTGTTCTTTAGATATTCTTGTTGCATGGACGCTATTCTTTATCATCTGGCATTTATTGAAGATTCTAATGGGATTGTAATTCCGATGATATATATTTCATCCCTCTAAAATTCCGGTTTCACAGATTGGAATTTTTAGTTTATGAATAAATCACTATATTTGTAATATGTTCCTTAAAAAAAGAAAAACGAAGAATGAATCAACCGGAAGTTTCTAAAAAATTAGTCAACCTACTAAATCTCGGTGATACAAAAGCATTTGATAAAATCTACCAGGCCTATTATGTCTATTTATGTGCAATAGCGGTGTACTATGTACATGATAGAAGAATAGCGAGTGAGATAGTAAATGATGTTTTTGTTTCATTCTGGCAAAACCGTGAACATATTATTTATCCACCTTTACCCTATTTACGACGCGCCATTCAGAATGCGAGTATCAGCTATTTCCGTTCTTCTTACTTTAATGAGAAATTGATGACGGAACAAATGGAGGAGGCCTGGGTTTTTCTCGAAAATCATGTTCTTTCCTCCGATAATCCGTTGAAAGCTTTAGAACAGAGCGAGATGAATGAAATAATACTCCGTAAGGTGGAAGAACTTCCTCCAAAGTGCCGTGCTATTTTTAAAGCAAGTTTATACGAAGGCAAAAACTATGATAAGATAGCTGAAGAACAGAATATAAATGTCACTACTGTAAGAGTGCAGATGAAAATTGCGTTGACCAAACTGCGTGCATCCCTCGGAACACCATATATGATTGCTATTCTAATGTTTCTTTAAAAAAATCACTTTTCTTTTAAACGTATTTCTTTTTATTGCGTATTTAGTAATATACACGCTTTAAAAAGGGACGAATGATAAATGAATTTTATTATATAGAGGATCTGGAGATCCAAATTAGTAACTACTTATCCGGCAACTGTACAAGGGAGGAGAAGGAAGCGTTGCTTGCCTACCTTGCATCTGACAATGAAGCTGCTAAGTTGTTCAGAGAAATGTCAGTGGCATGGGCTATGTCTTCCATTCCTGTATTTGCTGCGGCGGAGGATGAAAACTTGGCTACTATCAAGGCCAAGATTTCTGCTATTACTGTTCCTGGTATCACTACTTCCACTTCCGTCTCGGAAACTCCTGCCGTTGCTACAGTAACATCCGCTGTTCGCTTTAAAAAAATGATTTCTGTATGGACGAAGATAGCAGCCACAGTAATCTTATTGTTAGGTTGTAACTACCTTTGGTATACTTATACAGAGAAGCTCACAGATACGTATACTAGTGTGGAATCTACTTATGAGATTAAAGTGCCTGCAGGGTCGCGTACAAATATTGTGCTTCCCGATGGTACGGAGGTATCCTTGAATGCTGGCTCTGTGTTGCGCCATAGCCGTGGGTTTGGTATTCGTGAGCGTAATGTTACGCTGAATGGGGAAGGATATTTCAAGGTAGCAAAAAACGAGAAGATTCCTTTTCTTGTGAAAACCAATGATGTACAGATTAGTGTGGTAGGTACAGTCTTTAATGTCCGTGCTTATGATGATGATAACTATGTGATGGTTTATTTGCTGGAAGGTAGAGTCAACTTATCGGCTTCTTCGGGTTCTGTGATGAAGCTATTCCCGAGCGATCAGGTTTTTTACGACAAAGGCACTGGTCGCATGGAAAAGATGAAATCGAATGTAAACACAGCTTGTGATTGGCTGGATGGCAAACTTACTTTTGATAATGTTCCATTTGTTAATATTGCCCACCGCTTAGAACGTAAATACCAAGTGAAAATCAGTATCGACAGTGAACAGCTTAGAGCGGAACGCTTCTCCGGTTCCTTTGACAGCAATCAGAGTATCAATGATATATTGGATGAAATCAACGTTGAAAAGCAATATACATGGAAAGTTAGTGGTGACACCATTTTTATAACGGATAAGAAAAGGAGGTAAAGTTAGAAAAAAAGAGAAGGACGATCATCGAGAATATCACCAATAGATATATTGAGTTATTCGTAGTAATATAAAAGATTATGTTAACCTTTAATAGTGAAGAATATGAAATTAATAGTAAGTAAAATATTATTAATGTTTCTACTTTTGTCTGTAGGAAATGCTTGGATGGGTGTCCAACTATCTGCACAAGAACAAAATAAGAAATTCAGTGTAAAAGCAGAAAATATCGCTTTAAAAGAAGCCATTGAAATTATCAAAAAGCAAGGAAATTATTCTTTCTTGATTCGCAACAATGACATTGATTTGACCAGGAAAGTTTCTGTGAATGTAAACAACGGCACGATCCATAATGTAATGGAACAATTGCTGGCCGGTGCGGGAATCAGCTATGAAGTGAACGGCAACCGAGTGATTATATTTCATGCGGTAACACCTCAAAACAACCAAGAGAAAAACTTTCTGCTGAAAGGGCGGGTTATAGATACTACCGGTGAGGGCGTAATCGGAGCAAACGTAAAAATGCAGAACTCTACCGAAGGTACCATCACAGATATAGATGGTAACTTCTCGCTGCTGGTAACGCCGAATGCACGTTTATCTATATCTTACATCGGATATACTACTCAGGAGGTAGTGGTAAAAGATAAGCAACCTATGAATGTAACTCTCAAAGAAGACTCCCGGTTGATTGACGAGGTAGTAGTTGTGGGTTATGGCGTGCAGAAAAAGGCTAACTTAACTGGTGCGGTGAGTAGCGTCAAAATGGATGATATATTGGGCGATCGTCCGGTGGTGTCCGTTAGCGACGCTTTGAAAGGAGTTATGCCCGGTTTACAGATTACAGGTAACTCAGGAAGACCTGGTGAAGATATGAGTTTTAATATCCGCGGTGTCAATAGCTTGGATAAGAATGGAAAACCGTTGGTGCTGGTTGATAACGTGGAAATGGATATCAACATGTTAGATCCGAACGATATTGAATCGGTTACTGTTTTGAAAGATGCTGCTTCCTCTGCCATATACGGAGCACGTGCTGCATTTGGTGTAATCCTTATTACTACCAAGAAGGGTTCGGATGCTACCAAACTGTCTATTAACTATTCAAATAACTTCTCGTTCAGCAATCCGGCCAATATGCCGCATAAAGCTACGCCACTCCAAACCGTGCAAGCTTATAAAGACATGGGAACAATCAACTACCAGAGTGGACAGAATGTAGATACATGGCTGAACCTACTGAAAGAATATAATGCCAATCGGTCTGCTTATCCTGATGGATACGCAATGGTGGACGGACTTCGATATAGTTTGGCTGAAACGAATCTCTTTGATGATATGATGGAGACCGGTTTCCAACAAACTCATAATATATCAGTAGGTGGTGGTACTAAAGATATTTCCTATCGCTTCTCTTTCGGTATGGTGAATGAGAATGGCGTATTGATTTCGGACAAGGATACATACAAACGTTACAATGTCTCTTCTTATCTCCGTTCTGATGTGTTCTCATGGGTTACTCCGGAGCTGGATATCAAATATACCAATTCAAAATCTTCATTACCGGAAACTTCCGGAGGATACGGAATCTGGGGAGCAGCAGTGGCTTTTCCCTCTTATTTCCCTACTGGTACAATGAATATTGACGGAGAAGACTTACCGATTAACACACCCAGAAACCTGATCAACCTGGCCTATCCGACTACTGTTCAAAAGAATAATCTTCGTGTTTTCGGAAAAGTAACGATTACACCTTTGAAGAACGTGAAACTAATTGGTGAATACACTTTCAATCATATGAGTAATGAGAATACTAAATTTGAAAAGAAGTTCTATTATGCTCATGGAGGCAACTTCGTGAAAGAAGTTTCTACGGCCAACTCTAAGTATGAATATTCTGATGGTATAACGGATTATAATGCGCTGAACTTTTATGGTAACTATACCAACTCTTGGAGTAAGCATGATTTTACGATTATGGGAGGTTTCAATCAGGAAAGCAGTGATTATCGTTATGCTGAGATGTCACGCACGAATATGATAAATGAGGATCTTCCTTCTATCTCACAGGCAACGGGAGACTACTTTGCAAAAGATAAGTTTGAACGTTATACCGTACGCGGTTTATTTTATCGTGTTAATTATTCTTTTGCTGGCAAATACTTGTTTGAGACTAATGGGCGCTATGACGGCTCTTCTAAATTCCCTAAGAATAGTCGTTTTGGATTCTTCCCTTCTGTCTCTGCCGGATGGCGCATGAGCGAAGAAGCGTTTATGCAACCATTGACGTCTGTGGTTTCCAATCTTAAATTGCGCGTATCTTGGGGTAATATCGGTAATCAAAGTATTACTCCGTATGCCTTTATTCCCGGTATGGGTGCCGAACAGGCATATTGGACTGTGAACGGTATCAAAGTGACTACACTTGCTCCACCATCTTTGGTTAGCAACAGTTTTACATGGGAGAAAGTAGCGACTGTCGATTGGGGTTTCGATCTTGGATTACTTAACAACAGACTGAATCTTGTATTCGATTGGTATCGCAGAGACACGAAAGGTATGCTTGCTCCTGGAGCAGAATTACCGGCTGTGTTAGGTGCAAATGCTCCTTTACAGAATACGGCGGACTTGCGTTCTAAAGGCTGGGAAGTTACGCTGGGTTGGAATGATCAGATAGGAAAAGTAAAATATAATATAGGCTTCAATCTCTACGACGCAAAAACCAAAATTACTAAATACAATAATGAAACAGGGTTGTTCGGTAGAGATAAGAACGGCAAGGATACGTATCGTGTAGGAATGGAACTGGGTGAGATATGGGGATATGTAACTGATCGTCTGTACACCACTGATGATTTTGATGATGCCGGAAAATTGAAACCGGGTATTCCAAAAGTAGAAGGATATAACCCTAATCCCGGAGATATTCTATACAAAAACTTGGATGATAATGATATAATCAACGGCGGTGTCAGTACAACGAAAGATCCGGGCGACCGTAAGATTATTGGTAATAACACCCGACGCTATCAGTACGGTATCCATGGAGGTGCCAACTGGAACGGTTTCTCTTTATCATTCTTGCTACAAGGAGTAGGTAAACGAGACTTGTGGGTGATGAATGACTTGTTCTATCCACATTATGACGCTTGGACAACTGTATATGATACGCAATTGAATTATTGGACACCGGAACGTACGAATAGTTACTTCCCGCGTATTTATGAAAAAGCCGCAGGAAATACTGCTGCTAACACGCGAGTACAAACGCGATTCTTGCAAGATGGATCTTATTTGAGCATTCGTAATATAAGCCTATCTTATAACTTCCCGTCGAAGTTGATTAACAAGATTGGTGTTACTAATTTGGCTGTGTTCTTTAGTGGTGAGAATCTTTATACATTCGACCATCTGCCAAAGGGACTCGATCCGGAACGTACTGTAACGGATAATTTGGGGCAACGTGGTTTTACTTATCCGTATATGAGGCAGTATTCGTTCGGTGTAAACCTTGCATTTTGATTGCTTTGTACCTTAATTGTTTCACATTTTAAAGAGTAATTATTATGAAGAAATATATACTAAGTGCTAGTCTTTGTGTACTAATGTCATCTTGTTTAAACGATGAATTTCTAGAAGTGTACCCGAAAGGACAGCAAACTGTAGTGACGGCTTTTACCTCCTACGATAATTTTAAGACATATACCTGGGGATTGTATAACGTATTCTTTGGTTATACTTATGATACTGGACAGACAGATGAAATATTCCGCGGAGACTTTGAATCGGACAATATGATCAAAGGACTTGAAGGAAATGAAAGTCAATGGGCTTATCAAAAAGCGAAAGCTACCGATGAGTCGAAAGATTGGGACTATGACTACATTCGTCGCGTGAATCTTATGCTTGATAATATTGACGGCTCACAGATGTCAGAAAAAGAAAAGGAACATTTTCGCAGTGTGGGTTACTTCTTTCGTTCCTATAAATACTTTCAGATGCTTTCGAAGTTTGGAGATATTCCTTGGGTTGAACATGCTTTGACAAACGAAAGTTCAGAGCTCTATGGAAAACGTGACAGCCGTGATTTAGTAGCTTACAATATTCTTTCTAATCTGCAATATGCGGAAGCTCATATCGGGGCAGATGATGGAAAGAATACGATCAGCGTCTATGTCGTTCAAGCACTACTTTCTCGTTTCGGTTTGTTTGAAGGCACATGGAGAAAGTATCATGGACTGTCAGATAGCGATATTTATTTAAAAGAATCTGCCCGTGCAGCAGAAGAGGTTTTGAAGCAATATCCGAATGTTCATGCAAAATATGACGAATTATTCAACTCCGAATCGTTGGATGGAGTTACCGGAGTGCTTTTGTATAAAGCGTATGAAACAGGTCAGCTTATGCATGGTCTGACTCGCATGGTACGTACTGGAGAATCATATATTGAGGCAACTAAGGATGTATTGGATAGCTACTTGTGTGGCAATGGGCTGCCTATCCATAATATTAATAGCAACTATGGAGGTGATAAGAATGTGTATGCGCAGTTCCGGAATCGTGACTATAGACTATATCTGACAATATGCCCTCCTTATATGGTTAAAAAGCCCAAGGGACCTAGTTCTCCGGAATGGGAATATACTGATAAGCAGGAAGATAGAGAGTACATAGATCTTATGACTAAGATTTCTGGTGAAACCTATCATCGCTTACCTTCTTCGAATTTTAAGGGATTCACCGTTCAAGGACAACCCCATTTTAAAAATATGAACTGGCAACAAGGTTGGAACGCTTCTCAGATGGGATTCTGGGTATGGAAGTATTATAATACGCATACGGTAGCTACAAATGCCAATGGAGTGAATACAACGGATGCTCCGTTGTTCCGTGTAGGCGAGGTGATGGTAAACTATGCCGAAGCGATGTGCGAACTGAATAAGTTTGACCAGACAGCTGCGGATAAGTCAATTAACAAACTGAGGACAAGAGCGCATGTGGATAAAATGATTGTAAGCAACATTGGCGATGACTTTGATCCATCCCGTGATACCACCGTACCTGCTCTTTTGTGGGAAATACGTAGAGAAAGACGCGTAGAATTAATGGGAGAGGGCTTCCGCCTTGATGATCTGCGTAGATGGAAAAAGGGAGAATATGTGAATAAACAACCATTCGGTGCCTATGTGACCAATGCTTCTTTAAAGAAGCTGAAGGTGACGGGTGGTTCAGGAGCCGATGAAGGATATGTTTATTTCTTTAATACTCCGTTAGGATGGAAAGATTATTATTACCTGTATCCGTTACCATTGAAACAGTTGGCTTTGAACGAGAATTTGGAGCAAAATCCAGGGTGGACTAAATAAATTTCAAACGACATTAAGTAAGATCTGTAATATTTTAGTATATTACAGGTCTTAAGAATTTAAGCAATGAAAGATAGAATTAAGATAAAAAATACAATTGCAATAAAATATACTTTTTTTAGTAGTGTGGCCTGCTGCTTTTTCACTACCATGCAAGCACAAAAAGAAGCTCCTAGGATGAATGTTTTATTTCTGATGGCTGACGATATGCGTCCAGAATTGGGTTGTTATGGAGTGAAAGAAGTGAAAACACCTAATATGGATCGCTTGGCTGCGAGTGGCGTTATGTTTCAGAACGCATATTGCAATGTCCCAGTGAGTGGAGCATCGCGGGCAAGTCTTTTAACCGGAGTATATCCTCGTTATCCAGATCGATTTGTGAGTTTTTCCGCCTATGCTAGTAAGGATTGTCCTGAGGCAATACCTATCTCGGGATGGTTTACACAACATGGTTACCATACTCTGTCGGATGGAAAAGTGTTTCATCATATCAGTGATCATGCCGACTCGTGGAGTGAATCACCTTATCGGAATCATCCGGACGGTTATGATATATATTGGGCAGAATATAACAAATGGGAATTATGGATGAATTCAGAATCGGGAAAAACGATCAACCCTAAGACGATGAGGGGTCCATTCTGCGAATCGGCTGAGGTGTCCGATAGTGCCTATGACGATGGCAAACTTGCTAATCGTGCTATTCGTGATCTAAAGCGACTCAAAGAGATGGATAAACCATTCTTTTTGGCGTGCGGATTTTGGAAACCTCACTTACCTTTTAATGCTCCGAAGCAATATTGGGATTTATATAAACGGGAAGAAATACCTTTAGCAACCAATCGTTTCCGACCGGAGGGGCTACCGGATCAAGTTCGCAATTCTACAGAAATTTATGCGTATGCACGAGTCCAGAACACGAGTGATGTGAATTTTCAGAGAGAGGTAAAGCATGGCTATTATGCTTGTCTCAGCTATGTAGATGCTCAGATTGGAAAAGTGCTGAATGCACTGGAGGAACTGGGATTGGCGGATAATACCATTGTGGTATTGCTGGGAGATCACGGCTGGAACTTAGGTGAACATGATTTTATTGGAAAACATAATTTGATGGATCGTTCTACCCATGTGCCGTTAATAATTCGTGTACCGGGAATGAAAAAGGGTATTACTAAATCCATGGTCGAATTTGTTGATCTGTATCCTACGCTGTGTGATTTATGTAACCTTCCTCTGCCTGACGGGCAATTGAGTGGAGCTAGCTTTGCACCAATTTTCAAAAACCTGAGAGTAAAGACAAAAAACGAAGTTTATATTCAGTGGGAAGGAGGAGATAATGCGGTGGATCAACGCTTCAGCTATGCCGAATGGATGAAAGGAGATGTAAAGAAAGGCAGCATGTTGTTCGATCATCAGATTGACAAAGAAGAGAACAAAAATAGGGTTAACGAGAAACGATATGAGAGTAAAGTGAAATCATTCTCTTCTTTTATTAAAGTGAAAAAATCATCATTAAAGAAATAAGTATGACACAAAAAGTAGAATTTTTCAAAGACCTGATCTATAACGATCAGCATGTGGCCGTAAAGGTTATGATGGAAACGCAATACAGTAAGGAAATCAGAATCCTTTTTAAGGAAGGACAAAACATGCGCGAACATCAGACCGATTTTCCTATAACGGTTCAAGTACTAAAAGGAACAATCGAGTTTGGCGTATGCGGGGCAAAACACCTATTAAACGAGGGCGATATGATTGCACTGGATCCGAAGACTCCACACGATCTATTAGCCTTAACGCAAAGCATCGTACACTTGTCTTTGAGCAAGGAAGACAGTGTTGGCAGGGTACTCAAAGTTATTGAATAGCAGCTAGAACAGAGTAGGAGTACGCAGCTGGAAAAGCATGCAGAAAGGGTCTTACTTCCATACGTGAAGTAAGACCCTTCTGGTTGTTAGTGTAGTAAAGTAGATGCTCTTTAAGAGACAAGAGATGTGTTACAGATTGGGATTATCCATGGTTGCAGTCATCTCTGGCACTAGAACATACGTATGAGTTTTTTTATTCCATTTATAATAATTGGTCGTGATACTTTTTCCGGAGTATGCGTAGGTGATACGAAGATCGTTTTCCCATTGATTGTTCGTACTGTTCCATTTCAAGGTTTCGCTTTCAATCATGCGTTGATCGGCATCATACGCATAATTGTACTTCATGTAATTGGCAAGAGAACCGTTGTCCATTTTGTAAACAGTTTGCCCAACCATTACGCCGTCTTTCTCTTCCGAATTGTAAATTAAATTACCGTCATAGCTGCGAGCCTGAACGGATAAACAGCTTACTAGTAAAACAACCAATAATGCTGCTCCTTTTAAAAATGCTTTTGCTTTCATGATTTTATGTTTTTAGGTTTAAATTATCATTTGTCTAGTGATTGATCCTCTAATCGGTCGCAAATTTACATATTAATTGGATATAAATGTATTATTCGTATTAAATATTATCATAATGTAAGTATGAGCATGCTTGTTTGGCTTTCATTATGGCAATGTATATCGCAAAAAAATATCCGACAGGAGGGCTGTCGGATATAGTTATAAGCAAGATGTATATGAAGCTGCTGCTTTGCTGGCTTTTTGTATGGATAGTTAAATAAAGTTATCGCCTTAATGTGCTTCAAGCCAGTTCTTTCCCCAGCCGCAATCGGCCTTTAAAGGCACGTGCATGCGGTAGGCGTTTTCCATCTCAGTGATGACAATATGCTCTACTTGCTCTTGCTCATGGAGCGGCACACTGAAGTTGAGTTCATCATGTACCTGAAGGATCATCTTGGCTTGGATGTTTTCGCGCCGAAACCGCTCATAAATGCGAATCATGGCTACCTTGATGATATCGGCCGCACTGCCTTGAATGGGAGCATTGATGGCATTTCGTTCGGCATAGCCACGTACAACGGCATTTCTCGAATTGATATCGGGCAGGAAGCGTTTGCGGTGAAAGATCGTTTCAACATATCCTTTTTCGCGCGCTACTTCAATGCTTTTGTCCATATAGGTCTTTACCTGCGGATAGGTTTCGAAATAGCCGTCGATAAGCTCTTTCGCCTCTTTTCGGTCTACGTTCATTCGCTCTGCCAATCCGAAGATAGAGATACCGTAGATGATTCCGAAGTTGGCCGTCTTGGCTTTGCGACGCATATCGGCATTGACCTCATCCAACTCTATTTTATAGATTTTGGCTGCGGTTGCTGCATGGATATCGTACCCGCTCAGGAAGGCGTCGATCATGTTCTTATCTTCGCTTAAATGAGCCATGATACGCAACTCTATCTGCGAATAGTCGGCCGAGAAGAAGACGCAACCTTCGTCGGGGATAAAAGCTTTTCGTATCTCTTTTCCATTCTCATCGCGGATAGGAATATTTTGTAGATTGGGGTTGCTCGAACTCAACCGTCCTGTCGAGGTGACTGTTTGATTGAACGATGTATGTACGCGGCCGGTGCGCGGATTGATTAGCAACGGCAGTGCATCGATGTACGTGCCCAATAGCTTCTTCAAACCGCGATGTTCGAGGATCTTCTCTACTATTTCGTGTTTGTGGCGCATGCTTTCGAGCACCTCTTCGGAAGTAACATATTGTCCTGTCTTTGTTTTCTTAGCCTTATCGGCAATCTTAAGCTTGTCGAACAATACCTCGCCTACCTGTTTGGGAGAGGCGATGTTGAACTCCTCGCCCGCCAATGCATAGATCTCCTGTTCGATAAGAGCCAGTTGCGCTGTAAAGTGATTGGACGATTGCTTGAGTGCCTCCGTGTCGAGCAGCATACCGTTGCTTTCGATATGAGCCAGTACGGGAATCAAGGGCATCTCTATGTCATAGAACAAGCGTTCGGCTCCGTGCAACTTCAATTCTTCTTCGAGGATGTTCTTTAGCTTTAGAGTGACGTCGGCATCTTCGCACGCGTACAGATATATATCTGCCGGAGCAAGGTCGCGCATATTCTTTTGATTTTTTCCTTTGGGGCCTATCAACTCTTCGATATGGATGGTTTGATAGCGGAGATATATCTCCGCCAGATAATCCATGTTGTGTCGCAGTTCGGGTTGAAGAACATAATGCGCTACCATCGTGTCGAACAGTTTGCCTTTTACTTCGATGCCCATGTTTTGGAGAATGAGCAAATCGTATTTGATATTTTGGCCGACTTTCAGGGAACGTTCATTTTCAAACAGTGGTCGGAACTCATTTACAATTTTTAAGGCTTCTTCGCGATTGGCAGGTACCGGCACATAGAATGCTTGATTTTCGGCTATTGAAAAGCTCATTCCTACCAACTCGGCATCCATCGGATCGACTCCGGTTGTTTCCGTATCTAACGCAAGAATCTCGGATGTAAGTAATATTTGAATAATTTTCGCTCTTTTATCTTGTGTATCAATTAGTTGATAGTTGTATGGTATGGATTCTAGTGTCTGTAGAGTTGAATTTTTATCATCTTCCTGTCCGTTGGTCGGAATTTCTGCAAACAAATCGCCTTGGATGGGACCACTTGGTTGTGCAAATAGGGGGCCGGCTGTAGAGGAGGGGAGAGGTTGGTTCTCTTTTTTGAAAATTCGTTCGGCCAATGCACGAAACTCCATTTCATCAAAAATCTTTCGAAGCGTTTCTTCGTCAGCTTGCTCGCGAACAAGTGCATTCATGTCGAGCTTGATGGGAACATCTGTTTTGATGGTTGCCAAGAATTTGGAGAAGATAATCATTTCGCGATTTGTCTCCACTTTCGTTTTCAAGGCTCCTTTTAATTGATCAGTGTGCTCCAACAGGTTTTCGATGCTTCCGAATTCGGCAACGAGCTTTTGTGCTGTTTTCTCTCCCACACCAGGGCAACCGGGGATATTATCAGAAGCATCACCCATCAATCCGAGCATGTCGATGACTTGTGCCGGCGATTGGATGTCAAACTTCGCTTTTACTTGCTCCACGCCCATTACCTCGAACTCTTTATCACCATATTTAGGGCGATACATAAAAACGCGGTCGGTTACCAATTGTCCGTAATCCTTGTCGGGCGTCATCATGAAGGTGTTAATACCTTGCAAGCCAGCTTCCGTAGCTAACGTGCCGATTACGTCGTCGGCTTCGAATCCCGCTACCTCGAGAATAGGGATGCGGTAAGCGCGGATGATATCTTTTATAATGGGTACGGACAGGCGAATCGCTTCGGGCGTTTCTTCGCGTTGCGCCTTATACTGTTCATAAGCTTCGTGGCGAAAGGTGGGACCTGAAGGGTCGAAAGCGACTCCGATATGCGTTGGGTTTTCTTTTTTAAGTACCTCCTCGAGCGTATTGACAAAGCCTAGAACGGCGGAAGTATTGAACCCCTTCGAGTTAACTCGCGGATTTTTGATGAAGGCATAATAGGCCCTATAGATGAGCGCATAGGCATCTAAAAGAAAAAGTTTGCTGTTTTGGTCCATATTTCTTTATTTTTTCATGGTAAAAGTACAAAAAAATACCGTATTAACCGTTTTATTATTACTTTTGTGGTCAAATAGAGTTTCGATGGACTGCTTGTCACTCATAAAATCCCCAATTGCTGCAGAGCTAGATGATTTCAGAAAACTGTTTAATAGTTCGCTGTCTAGTTCGAATCTTTTGCTGAATAATGTGATCGATCACATTCGGCAAAGGAATGGTAAGATGATGCGTCCTATTTTGGTCTTACTGGTTTCTCGTCTGTATGGCGAGGTTCATCCGGAGACGCTTCATGCAGCTGTTTCGCTCGAATTACTGCACACTGCCAGTTTGGTGCATGACGATGTGGTCGATGAGAGTACCGAACGTAGGGGACAGCTATCGGTCAATGCTATTTTTAATAATAAAGTCTCTGTATTGGTAGGCGACTTTCTGCTGGCTACCAGCTTGGTGGCTGCCGGGCAGACAATGAGTCATGGCATCATTAATGTGATTGCTTGCTTAGGACAAGACTTAGCTGAAGGGGAGATACTGCAACTCTCGAATGTATCCAATCCTAAATTCTCCGAATCTGTATATTTTGATGTTATTCGCAAAAAGACTGCTGCTCTGTTTGCCGCTTGCACCAAAGTCGGTGCATTATCGGTCGGAGTAGACGATGAAAAGGTTGAATCGGCACGTTTGTTTGGCGAATATATCGGCATTTGCTTTCAGGTGAAAGACGATATTTTTGATTATTTTGAAGATGCAGATATTGGTAAACCGACAGGGAATGATATGCTCGAAGGTAAGCTTACCTTGCCCGTATTGCATGTGCTGAACAAGACCGGCGAAGGTTGGGTAAAGGAGATTGCAGGCAACGTGAAACGTGGTTCGGCAACACCCGAGGAGATTGCCCGACTGGTGGAGTTTACTAAGGTAAACGGTGGGATCGATTATGCCTTCGATGTGATGGATGAATATAAAGAAAAGGCATTAGCTATACTTCACTCCTTTGCACCTTCCGAAGTACGAACCTCGCTCGAGGTATATCTTGATTATGTGGTTGAAAGAAATAAATAAAATTCGGGGCTAACAGGAGATGTTGATACATTCTGTTAGCCCCGAATTCTTTATGGCTGTTAGCTTAGAAAAACTTAATCTCTTCGCCTTTAATTTCAGACAATAATAGGTTGGCCAGACGGCTGGTTCCCAAACGGAACAGCTCGTTGTTTAGCCACTCTTCGCCCAGTATTTCCTTTACGATTGTGTAGTAAATCATTGCATCGTTCACTGTGTTGATGCCACCGGCAGGTTTGAAACCGATCTTACGACCTGTTTGGTCATAATACTCTTTAATGGCTTGACACATCACATAGGCGGCCTCAGGAGTGGCGGCAGGTTGCTGTTTGCCAGTCGATGTTTTAATGAAATCGGCTCCGGCATACATGGATAGGATAGAGGCCTTTTTAATGTTGGCGGCAGTCTGTAAAGCACCTGTTTCGAGGATCACTTTGAGGTGACTGTCTTTGCAGGTGTCTTTCAACTCCTGAATTTCGTCGCACATCGTTTCATAGTCTCCGCTTAAAAACTTACCGATAGAGATAACGATGTCTATTTCGTCGGCACCTTCCATCAATGCCATGGCTGTTTCGGCTATCTTCACCTCGATAAACGTCTGTGAAGAGGGGAAACCGGCAGCTACACAGGCAATCTTAACGCTTTCTACCTCTAAAGTGTCTCTGACAACCTCGGCAAAATTAGGATATACACAGATGGCTGCCACGTTCTTTAAATCGGGGAACTCGGCATCGAACTTATTCACCTTTTCGGTGAAGCGCATCACGCTTTCATCGCTGTCGGTACTGTTTAGCGTGGTTAAATCAATACAGTTGAAAAGGAATTTTTTCACCTCTTCTGTGTTGTTTTCCGGCACTCTCTTTTCGATAAGAGTGGCTACCTGAGCCTGCACCTCGGTGTCGTTTAGCTCGGTGTTGTACTTGGCCAATGTGGCTATGTACTTGTCTTGATTGGTGTCATTCTTTTCCATGTTCACTCAATTTGGGGTTGTTTATATGTCTTTGATTATCTCTCTGGGTTTTCTTTTCGAGGTTGCGCGCAAAGGCTTCCGTTAGATCGACGCCTGTTTGGTTGGCAAGACAGAGCAATACCCAAAACACGTCTGTCAGTTCGTCGGCAATGTTGTCTTTTTCACCCTCTTTAAAGGATTGATCGCCATATTTGCGCGACATCACCCGGGCTAACTCGCCAACTTCTTCGGTGAGAATTGCCATATTGGTTAGTTCGCTAAAATAGCGTACGCCATACTTCTTAATCCAGGCGTCAACCTGTTGCTGGGCTTCTTCCAATGTCATCATTCTTTGTTTTTAGTGTCCATACAGATCGTTACCGGGCCATCGTTAAGCAATTCCACTTGCATATCGGCTCCAAATTCTCCTGTACCGATCTCTTTGCCCAAAGCGATGGTCAACTCTTTGCAGAATTGCTCGTAAAGGGGGATAGACTGGGTTGGTTTGGCTGCTTTGATATACGAAGGACGGTTTCCTTTCTTGGTCGAGGCGTGTAAGGTAAACTGGCTGATCACCAGTATTTCTCCATGAGTATCGAGGATCGATTTATTCATAACTCCCTCTTCATCGTCGAAGATTCGAAGATTGACAATCTTCTTGCAGAGCCATTCGATATCCTCTTTACCATCGGATTCTTCGATGCCTACAAGTATTAGCATGCCCGAGGCAATGGCCGATTTGCACTGACCGTTGATGGTGACCGAAGCGTGGCTCACACGTTGAATTACTACTCTCATTTTGTTTAGGTGATTATGAAATGCAAAGCTACGAAATTCACCACAGAGTAACACATAGTCTGATCGAGTTTTTTCCTTTTTTAGTAAAACGAAAGTGCGGTATATGCACTGCTATGTTGCCCGAAGGCCGTCTCTTACTATTTGGGCTTTGGCTGTGCCGATAACGGCTGTCAGCTCTTCGAGTGTAGCCTCTTTGATTCGTTTGACGCTTTTAAACTCCTTCAGTAAGGTCGTTTTCGTCTTTTCTCCGATTCCTTTGATCTCGTCGAGTGCAGAAGCTACTTGGCGTTTGCTGCGCTTATCACGGTGAAAGGTAATGGCAAAGCGGTGCACCTCATCCTGTATCTGTTCGAGCAGTTTGAATAGGGGGCTGTTTACTTTGAGTCCGATGGTTTGCGGTGGAAAGCCGAAAAGAAGCTCGGAAGTGCGGTGTTTTTTATCCTTGGCAAGACCGGCAATAGGGATGTTTAGGTGTAGCTCTTCCATAACCTGTCTTACGGCCTCCATTTGCCCTTTTCCTCCGTCAGTAATGATGAGGTCGGGTAGGGCGCCGTTCTCTTCAATAACGCGCTGATAACGCCTTTTTACGACCTCTCTCATCGAAGCGTAGTCGTCGGGACCTACCACCGTCTTGATGTTGTATTTGCGATAGTCCTGTTTTGACGGTTTGGCTTTCTTGAATACCACACAGGCGGCTACGGCGTCGCTTCCCTGAATGTTTGAGTTATCAAAGCACTCTATCTGCATGGGGAGCTTGCTTAGTCGCAGTTCGTTCTGAATCTCTTTCATCAATCGGATGCTTCGTTGCTCGGGATTGAGCTTTTCGGCTTGCTTCAGCCGGTCGGCCTTGTATTGCTTTACGTTGAGTTGCGATAGCTCTAGCAGCTTCTTTTTATCACCTCTCTGCGGTACGGTGAAAACGACATTATTGAGCTCTATCTCCAGTTCGAACGGAACGATGATCTCGCGTGATAGGCTTTTGTATCGCTCGCGCATTTCGATAATTCCGAGCGTTAGCAGCTCTTCTTTGCTTTCGTTTAGTTTCTTCTTATATTCGAACGTGAATGCTTGATTGATGGCGCCATTGGTGATGTGGAGGTAATTGATGAAAGCCGAGTTTCCCTCGTTCTCTTCGATCGAAAAGACGTCGATGTTATGGAGTATTGAACTTACTACCTCCGATTTGGAGCGATATGTCTCGATTAATGCGTATTTTTCTTTAATCTTTTGTGCCTCTTCAAATCTCATTTCCGATGCCAGTTGTTGCATTTGCTGCAATAGCTTGCGACTGATGTCTTGTGTGTTTCCTTTGAGAATTTCCTTGATTTCACCGATATTCTTTAGGTACTCTTCGTGTGACTGTAGGCCGATGCAAGGCCCGGCGCAGTTCTTGATATGGTACTCGAGGCATACATTAAACTTGCCCGAACGAATGTTTTCGGGTGATAGGTTTAAATGGCAGGTGCGTAGCGGATACAGGTGCTTGATGAGATCGAGTACCGCATTCATTGACGGTGCATGGCTGTAAGGTCCGAAGTAGGAGGAGCCATTGCGGATGATGCGTCTGGTTTTGAATATACGCGGAAAATACTCGTTTTGAACGCAGATAGACGGATAGGTTTTGTCATCTTTGAGCAGTACGTTATAGCGAGGCTTGTATTTCTTGATTAGGTTGTTTTCGAGCAACAGTGCATCTTCTTCAGAGTTGACTACGATATAGCGTATATCGGCAATCTTGCTCACGAGTACACGCGTCTTTCCCGGTTCGTGCTCTTTGCTGAAGTAGGAATACACCCTGCGTTTGAGATTTTTTGCTTTGCCTACATATATAATCACTCCCTCGGCATTTAGGTATTGGTAAATGCCCGGCCCTTCGGGAAGGTTTGTCACAATCCCTTTGAGGTATTCGCTGGTTTTTAGTTCCTGAGTTGCATCCATAAAAAAAAGGGCGTAGTTACTACGCCCTGCAAATATAGGAATTTATTTATAAACTTAATACAGATTCTACCTCTACATCATCGCCGAATAACGACTTGCCATTGAGGTCTTTTAGTTCAATGATGAAGTTTACATAGACCTTCTTAGGCTTTAGTTTCTTCACAAGCTCGCATGCGGCTTTCATTGTTCCCCCGGTAGCGAGCAGATCATCGTGCAACAATACGATATCGTTCTCATCGAGTGCATCCTTATGAATCTCTACGGTATCGGTGCCGTACTCTTTGTTGTAGCTCTGCTGTATAGTTTCTGCAGGAAGCTTGCCCGGTTTTCGTATGGTTACAAAACCTGCGTTGAGGCGCGTTGCTAAGACAGGGCCCATGATGAACCCGCGCGATTCGATACCGACTACCTTAGTAATGCCCCTGTCTTTGTACATATCATACATTACATCCGAAAGCTCGCGTAAACAAGCGGCGTTTTTAAAGAGGGTGGTTACGTCGTAGAAAAGGATACCCGGGATAGGAAAATCGGGTATTTCCCGAATGTTTTTGATTAGCGTTTCTTTGCTCATAATCATTTGTTTATTTCGTTTTCTTAAATGCTTTGTTTCACGTGAAACGTAGTGTGCTATCTTCCCGAAAGCACGAGTAATACGTTGATGTCACTTGGTGAGACTCCGGGAATTCTGCTTGCTTGTGCAATGGTTTCGGGGTCAATTTTTATTAGCTTCTGTCTAGCTTCGGTAGATAAAGATTGTAGCGAGTTATAATCAAAGCGACCTTTGATCTTGATACTTTCTAGTCGGGCCAACTTGTCGGCAATGATTCTTTCCCGTTCGATATAGCCTTGATATTTGATCTGTATTTCGGCAGCCTCGATGATCTCTTCCTTGCGATCTTCGATTTGATCGAGCTCTCGTTTCAATGCCGGTATGTGTTCGGCCATAGACTCGATGCTCAATTGCGGACGGTTAATTAGATCGATCAATTTGCAGCCATGGCGTAGGGGAGTTGTTCCCAATATTTCGAGCGCATCGTTAATTAATGCCGCTTTTATCGAATAATTTCGAGTGAACTCAATGATACGCTCTACCTCTTCGCGTTTGCGCTTCAATAGTTCGTACCGCTCCTTGGTGACCAATCCCATTTGGTGTCCCCGTTCGGTTAGGCGCATATCTGCATCGTCCATGCGTAGTAAGATGCGATACTCGGCACGCGACGTAAACATACGGTAGGGCTCGTCTACTCCTTTCGTAACAAGGTCGTCGATTAATACGCCAATATACGCTTCGTCTCGCGCCAATGTGAATGGCTCGCCTCCGTGGCAATTGATGTGTGCGTTGATGCCCGCAATCAGTCCTTGTCCAGCTGCCTCCTCGTATCCGGTGGTTCCGTTTACTTGCCCGGCAAAGAACAAATTTTTAATTTTCTTCGTTTCCAACGTATGTTTTAATTGAGTAGGATCAAAGAAGTCGTATTCGATGGCGTATCCCGGGCGATAGATGACGATGTCTTTGAAGGCGGGGATCTTCTTAAGCGCTGCCATCTGTACGTCCATAGGCAGAGACGAAGAGAAGCCGTTCAAGTACAACTCTTGTGTTGTTTCGCCTTCGGGTTCTAAGAATAGTTGGTGTTGCTCTTTATCGGGGAAGGTTACGATCTTGGTTTCTATGCTTGGACAATAGCGCGGCCCAATACTCTGGATCTGTCCGTTGAATAGGGGCGAATCAGCCAGCCCTTTGCGCAGAATCTCGTGCGATTCTTCGTTGGTATAGCAAGTCCAGCATTGCAACTGCTTTAAGTGGCGTACGCTGGTATTCATGAATGAAAACTTGTGGAAGTCCGCTTCGCCATCCTGCGTGTCCATGAGTTCATAATGCACGCTTCGGCCGTCGATGCGTACGGGAGTTCCTGTTTTCATTCGTCCGTAGCTGATTCCTTGCTGTGCAATCGATTCGGTTAGTTGATACGATGCCGGCTCGGCCATCCGTCCACCGGGAAGCATTGTTTTGCCTACATGCATCAAACCGTTTAGGAAAGTGCCCGCTGTTAAGACCACGCATTTAGCATGGAAGGTAACCTCCCACCATGTTTTTAATCCTACAATCTCGCCGTTTTCAACGATAATTTCTTTGACCGTATCTTGCCAAATGTGTAAGTTGGGTGTATTCTCTAGTATCTCGCGCCAAGCCCAACTAAACTTGTTGCGATCGCATTGTGCGCGTGGACTCCACATGGCAGGCCCTTTGGATCGGTTCAATATCCTGAACTGGATAGCTGTTTGGTCTGTAATCAATCCCATCTGCCCACCCAACGCATCAATCTCGCGCACAATCTGCCCTTTGGCTATTCCGCCTACTGCGGGGTTGCAACTCATCTGCCCCACCTTGTTCATATCCATAGTGATAAGACAAGTTTTAGAGCCTAAGTTGGCTGCTGCCGTAGCGGCCTCGCAGCCTGCATGTCCGGCCCCTATAACTATTACATCGTATTTAAAATCCATTTACTCAACGTTTACGTTTCAAACCGTGCAAAGTTACGAAAAAGTTGAGACTTAGCATCAGATATGGTACAATGAAAAGGGTTAACTGATTACGAAGAATGTAAATGTGTGATAAATTTGGTCTTTTGATTGATTGCTTTGCAGAAGTGATTATAGTATCTACGGAAAGTGGGATATATACTTTATGAGTTATATCCCACTTCATTGTTCCTAGCCTTGGCTTTGTCCCAATAGTTGGGTTGTATTATTTGTTCTTGTACTTCTTCTATTTATTTGATTTCGCCTCTCTTTTAAGAGTCCTTTCCCAAAGATATAATATCGGATCGCTGGAGTCAATAGTTGAGCGGGTTCCTTTGGGAGAGAATTTTAATTATATGTTTGGTATTCTGCCAACTCGTGTTTAGTGGCATCTGCAAAGTTATAGGACTCATCGTGTTGGCTCAGGTCTAAGCCCATTGCTTCGCTTTGCTCGGATACACGCATCGGAATCATCTTGTCGGTGAGCCAATAGAGTGCATAGCTAACTACAAAGCTGTAGCAACAAACTAAAAAGATGGCCAAAAGGTGGATTAGAAATACGCTGATATCTCCTACCACTAAACCATTCACAAACACACCGGTGAGCACGGTTCCGATAATGCCACCAATGCCGTGCGTGGGGAAGACGTCTAATGCATCATCTACACTCGTTTTGTTTTTCCAGTGAACAGCGATGTTGCAAATCATAGTGGTAGTCAGCGCGATAAAAATACTTTCACCTACCGTAACATAACCAGCCGAGGGAGTAATAGCAACCAGCCCGACTACTGCACCAATGGCAGCTCCCATAGCCGAAGGTTTACGCCCTCGCAAGCAGTCGAAGAATATCCATACCAGCATGGCAGTGGCCGACGCCGTATTAGTGTTTAGAAAGGCTTTGATGGCTATGTTGTCTGCTGCAAGAGAAGAGCCTGCATTGAAGCCAAACCATCCGAGCCAAAGCATCGAAGCACCCAAAATGACGAAAGGAATATTAGCTGGAGTAGTTGATTGAACTTTCCGTTTCCCTAGAAATAGGGCGCCTGCAAGAGCTGCTATTCCCGAGGAAGCATGCACAACAATACCTCCGGCAAAATCTACTACTCCCAGTTGGCGAAGAAATCCATCAGGATGCCATGTACAATGTGCCAATGGACAATATACAAAGATGCAAAACAAAATCATAAAGACCATATAGGCTGAGAAGCGTACGCGTTCGGCAAAGGAGCCGGTAATAAGCGAAGGTGTGATGATGGCAAACTTCATTTGAAAAAGCGCATACAGTGCCAATGGAATAGTAGGGGCTAGGAAATCATCTACCTTGGCACCTACGTTGTGAAACATGAAAAAGGTAAGTGGGTTGCCGATAAAGCTACCGATATCGTCGCCAAAAGCTAGGCTGAATCCGAAAACGATCCAGAGAACACTGATGATACCCATTGCTAAAAAACTCTGTAGGATGGTCGAAATCACATTCTTTTTACCAACCATCCCTCCATAAAAAAAGGAGAGCCCGGGTGTCATCATTAAAACAAAGATTGTTGCAGTGATCATCCATGCTACGTTAGCGGCGTTCATCTTTTCATCTGCTACCCATAATTCGCTTGTTTCGGGTGTAAAAACGCCAATCAAACTAATGATGACGATGATAGCCATCATAATAATCCATCTCTTTTCCATTTTTATCTTTTTATTAGTGAAACAATACCTATTACTTTCAAGAAGTTATAATTTGCGCGCAATTAATGCCTTTTGGTAATTGTTGTGCAAATATATAAAACAATTTGAAATAAAAATATTATTTACACTGTCTTTTTGATTTTATTTTATGGAAAGGAGTGGCATAATGACTCTAATTAGTTTATTTGACTAATTATCGCATGCCCAATGCCTTGTCTTCGGCTGCTTCCATGATTTCTCGTTCGCCCGGTCCTTTGTCGTTGATGCCACAAAGATGAAGTATGCCGTGTATGATGGTGCGGTTTAGCTCCTGTTCGTACGAAGCCCCGAACTGTTCGGCATTGGTCGCTACGGTTTCAAGGCTGATGAAAAGATCACCTGCCAGACGGTCGCCCTCGCAATAGTCGAATGTAATGATGTCCGTATAGTAGTCGTGTTGCAGGTACTGGCGGTTTACTTCGAGAATTTTCTCGTCCGAGCAGAATATATAGGCGATCTCGCCAATTCGTTTTCCATACGTGGCAGCCACTGCCTTGATCCATTCGCTGGTTTCGCGTTTCTTGATTACAGGCATCTTGATGCCGTCGGTTTGATAAGTAATAGCCATAGTTCGAATCTATTTTATGAGAAAAAAGTAACTGATTAAAAGAAAAACAAGTAACTGATGAAGATGGCGGCAATGATACCGGCAAAGTCGGCTATCAATCCGCAGGTAACGGCATTGCGCGTTTTGGTGATGCCCACGCTACCGAAATAAACAGCCAGGATATAGAACGTCGTATCGGACGCTCCTCGTACCACACAGCTTACACGTCCCACAAATGAATCGGCACCTGCTTCTTTCATTGTGTCAATCATCAATCCATTGGCACCACTACCACTGAGCGACTTCATTAGGGCAGTGGGCAGTGCCCCTACAAAACTCGTGTCTATACCGCAAAGAGCGATCAACGAGCCAATGCCCCCTACCAATATGTCCATGGCGCCCGAAGTGCGGAACACAGCGATACCGACCAAGAAAGCAACCAGATAAGGGATGATGCGAACGGCCGTGGTGAAGCCCTCTTTGGCTCCCTCTACAAACGAGTCGTAGACGTTGATCTTCTTGCGCACACCTGTGAGGATGAACAGCAGGATGACACCGAACAGAATCATATTGGCAATAAGGGTAGAGTAGGTGCCCATCTCTTCGCGAGAAAGCACGGTAAACAGATAAGTCAGCCCACCGAAGAAGAGCGCCAGAAAGCCTGCCAACGTAAGAATCGCTTTGTTTAGCAGATTGATGCGTTGCGAGATGCTCACCGTGATAACCCCCACCAGCGTAGAGATAAATGTGCTCATGAGGATGGGGATGAATACATCGGTAGGTTGCGCAGCACCCATCTGCGCCCGGTATACCATGATGGAGATCGGGATGAGAATCAACCCCGAGGTGTTGATTACCAGGAACATAATCATCGGGTTCGAAGCAGTATCTTTGCGTGGGTTGAGTTCTTGTAGCTCTTTCATTGCCTTGAGTCCCATCGGAGTAGCGGCATTGTCGAGTCCAAGCATATTGGCAGCCATGTTCATGAAGATAGATCCCATCACCGGATGTCCTTTGGGGATATCGGGAAAGAGTTTGCAGAATACCGGACTCAGGAAGCGCGAAAGGGCATTGATTAGCCCACTGTTTTCGCCTATCTTCATCACACCCAGCCACAACGAAAGCACTCCGGTAAGCCCCAGAGATATTTCGAAAGCTATTTTCGAAGAGTCGAACGTGGAGTTCATGATCGCTGTAAATATCTGTGTATCTCCGGTGAACAGGAGTTTACCCAAAGCTACCAGAAAGGCAATAACGAAAAATGCTACCCAAATGTAATTTAAAACCATAGTTTACCTGCTATATTATGTGCAAAATTAGTTATAACTTTCCATAATTGCATTCCTTTTTTCCTTATTTTTGGGCATTGTATAAAGTATACATCCTAAAAATAAGAAAAATAGAAGATGGAAACAAATGCAACAGTCATCCGGCAAGAACTGGAGACTTACATCGACCCCATAAAGCGCGAATACCTGCCCCGCTTCTTTAAAACAGGCAAAGGGCAATATGGCGAGGGGGATCGGTTTCTTGGTGTAGTAGTACCCAACACAAGGCTTGTAGCTCGAAAGCATCGCGAAGTGCCGTTCGAGGTGGTAGCCGAACTCCTTCGGAGCGAATGGCACGAGTGTCGGTTATGTGCGCTGTTAATATTGGTCGAACGGTTCAAGAAGTCCGACGAGCCGATGCGAAAGGAGCTTTATGAGTTTTATTTGTCGCAAACGGTGCGCGTTAATAATTGGGATTTGGTCGACCTCTCCGCCCCTGCCATCGTTGGCGGATATCTGTTGGACAAACCCCGCGAAGAACTCTATCAACTGGCTGCCAGCCCCCTGCTTTGGGAGCAACGCATTGCCGTCGTATCGACCATTACATTGATTCGGAATCGCGACTTTATCGATATCCTTCGCTTATCGGAGTTACTGCTTCATCATCCGCACGACCTGATGCAAAAGGCCATTGGGTGGATGCTACGCGAAATGGGTAAGCGTGATCTAGATTTACTGGTTCAGTTTCTCGAGAAATGGAGTAAACAGATGCCTCGCACCATGCTTCGCTATTCGATTGAAAAGTTTAGTCCGGAGGAACGAGCATACTTCATGAAGCGATAACCTATTTAGCTGTATTAGGTGTACGGCATTTTTCTTTGGCTTCCGAAGAAAACTCTGCGAAAGGCTGTGCTACTCTGTCGCGAAATCTTTATCTTTGTCACTCATTACTATACACACCCTATGGAACAAGAAGATTTTGATATACGCGAGCATCAACTCACAACCAAAGAACGGGACTTTGAGAACGCCTTGCGTCCGCTTAGCTTCGGTGACTTCAGCGGACAGGACAAGGTGGTCGATAACCTTCGCATCTTTGTGAAGGCTGCTCGTTTGCGTGGCGAAGCACTCGATCATGTGTTGCTGCATGGCCCTCCCGGCTTGGGAAAAACAACGCTCTCTAATATCATTGCCAATGAGTTGGGTGTCGGTTTTAAGGTAACGTCTGGACCGGTACTCGATAAACCGGGCGATCTCGCCGGTGTATTGACTAGTCTCGAGCCCAATGATGTTTTGTTTATCGATGAAATTCACCGTCTTTCGCCTGTAGTCGAGGAGTATCTCTACTCGGCAATGGAAGATTACCGCATTGATATCATGATTGATAAAGGTCCGTCGGCGCGAAGCATCCAAATAGACCTTAGCCCTTTTACGTTGGTAGGAGCAACAACACGTAGCGGACTGTTGACGGCTCCCTTGCGTGCCCGTTTTGGTATAAATCTGCATCTTGAATATTACGATGACGATGTGTTGGCAGGCATTATTCGTCGTTCGGCCAATATCTTGAATGTGCCTTGCTCCATCCCTGCTGCCGGAGAGATTGCTTCGAGAAGCCGTGGTACCCCCCGTATTGCCAATGCGTTACTGCGTCGGGTGCGCGACTTTGCACAGGTCAAAGGTTCGGGTGCAATCGATACGGATATCTCAAAATTCTCGCTCGAAGCATTGAATATCGACCGTTATGGGTTGGATGAGATTGATAATAAAATACTTTGTACCATCATCGACAAGTTTAAAGGAGGGCCGGTGGGAATTACCACCATTGCTACCGCATTAGGCGAAGATCCCGGTACCATCGAAGAGGTATACGAGCCGTTCTTAATTAAAGAGGGGTTTCTGAAACGTACGCCTCGTGGTCGTGAAGTAACCGAACTGGCGTATCAGCATTTGGGTCGTAGCTTTTATAGCAGTCAGCAGCAGTTGTTTAGCGATCAATACGGATTATAAACGAAGAATAAATCATGGCAGGATTAAAATCATTGGCAAAGGATACCGCTTTTTACGGACTGAGTAGTATTGTAGGCAAGTTTCTGAACTATTTGTTGGTGCCTCTCTATACGGGGGTACTCTCTGCTGCTTCGGGTGGATACGGGGTTGTTTCGAATGTATATGCCTGGGTAGCCTTGATTATGGTGTTTCTTACATTTGGTATGGAAACCGGATTCTTTCGTTTTGCCAATAAGTCGGGCGAAGAACCGATGAAGGTATATGCCAACTCGTTGATTTTCGTAGGTGGTCTTTCGCTGCTCTTTATGGTGCTTTGCTTCTTGGGGCTGAACCCCATTGCAAGCTTCCTTGAGTATGGCGATCATCCCGAATACATCGGTATGATGGCGGTTGTGATTGCGCTCGACTCTTTCTTATGTATTCCTTATGCCTATCTGCGCTATAAGAAACGTCCCATTAAGTTTGTTTTTATCAGGCTGCTGTCCATTGTCATAAACATAGCTATGAATCTGTTTTTCCTGCTGCTGTGTCCGTGGTTGCACCTGCATCATCCCGGCATGGTCAATTGGTTCTACGATCCCAACTACCTGGTGGGTTATATCTTTGTGACCAATGTCATCACTTCGGTGATTCAGTTGTTCTGTTTCACTCCCGAACTGCATGGATTCCGTTATCGTATCGATAAACCGTTGATGAAGCGGATGATCGTCTACTCATTTCCCATTCTCATATTTGGATTGGTTGGTATTCTTAATCAGACGGTAGATAAAATTATTTATCCGTTTCTCTTTGCTGATAGGCAGGAGGGACTCGTACAACTCGGTATTTATAGTGCTGCTACCAAGATTGCGATGGTGATGGCAATGTTCACACAGGCTTTTCGTTATGCTTATGAACCATTTGTATTCGGCAAAGACCACGAAGGAGACAATCGTGGAATGTATGCATCGGCAATGAAATACTTTCTTATTTTTTCCTTGCTTGCTTTTCTGTCGGTGATGTTCTACCTCGATTTACTCAAATACATGGTAGCTCGCGATTACTGGGCGGGATTGAGTGTGGTAGCTATTGTGATAGGAGCGGAGATATTCAAAGGCGTTTACTTCAACCTCTCTTTCTGGTACAAACTGATTGATGAAACTCGTTGGGGGGCTTATTTCTCGCTGATCGGGTGCGCTATCATCGTTGCGATGAATGTCTTTTTAGTACCTGTTTACGGTTATGTTGCTTCTGCCTGGGCCTCAGTGGCAGGCTATGGTGTTATTACGTTGCTCTCGTACTGGATTGGGCAGAAGAAGTACCCGATTCATTATAATCTCAAAGATATGGGAGCATACGTATTACTCACGTTGGTGCTCTACCTGATCGGCTATTATGTACCTATAGACCATATCGTTCTTCGGCTGGCTTTTCGCACTGCATTGCTCGTACTATTTATCGCTTATGTAGTTAAAAAAGACTTGCCGCTCAATCAAATACCTATTATTAAACGTTTTTTCAAGAAATAAATCTTAGTTATGCAACCTGAAAATCGAAACTTATTTGCTATCAAGCGCTTTTTGCGCGAATACTTAGACTTACGGAAGGACAAAGACAATGAACTTGCCACCGTAGACTCCATACGTAAAGGAGTCGAGTTTAAAGGAGCCAATCTATGGATTCTCATCTTTGCCATCTTTATGGCATCACTTGGTTTGAACGTTAACTCAACGGCTGTTATCATAGGTGCGATGCTCATTTCGCCTTTGATGGGTCCCATCATGGGTGTGGGGCTTTCTGTGGGACTCAATGACTTTGAATTGATGAAACGCTCTTTGAAGAGTTTTTTTATTACCACTGCCTTTAGTGTGACCACTGCCACGCTTTTCTTTTCCTTTACACCCATTGCCGAAGCCCAATCAGAGCTTTTGGCCCGTACTTCCCCTACGATTTACGACGTATTCATCGCACTCTTTGGTGGTTTGGCGGGTGTGGTAGCACTATCAACCAAAGAGAAAGGAAACGTGATTCCCGGTGTAGCTATTGCTACGGCATTGATGCCTCCACTCTGTACCGCCGGTTACGGACTGGCATCAGGCAACTTGATTTATTTTCTCGGCGCATTCTATCTTTATTTCATCAACTCGGTTTTTATCAGTTTGGCTACCTTTATAGGGGTGCGGGTGATGCATTTTCAGCGTAAAGAGTTTACCGATAAAAAGCGCGAGAAGAATGTGCGTAAGTACATTGTATTGATTGTGATATTAACGATGTGTCCGGCTATTTACCTGACCATCGATATTATTCGTGGTACTTTCTACAACTCTTCTGCCAACCGTTTTATTACCGAGCAGCTAAGCTTCCCCAATACGCAGGTACTTGATAAGAAGGTCGATTATGAGCATCGTGAGATACGTGTCGTACTGATCGGACCTCAAGTTCCCGAACCGTCCATTGCTATTGCTCGCGAAAACCTGAAGCAGTATCAACTTCTCGAAACCAAGTTGACGGTGTTGCAAGGCATGAATAATGATGCAATCGATATATCGTCTATTCGTTCGTTGGTGGTCGAAGACTTTTATAAAAACAGCGAGGAACGTATCTTAAAACAACAAGCCAAAATACAGTCTCTCGAACAGAGCATCGAGAGTTATAAAATACACGATCAACTAAGTCGCACACTTGTGCCCGAACTTAAAGTATTGTATCCATCGGTTACTTCGTTGTCTATCACCCGCTCTGTCGAACTGACTGTCGACTCCTTGAAATCAGACACTGTAACTCTTGCCTTGCTAAAGTTTGTCAAACAACCCTCTACTGCCGAAAAAGTAAAAATCAGCAATTGGCTTAAAGCGCGGGTCGGTGTAAAACAACTCAGACTAATAGCAGAATAAAACACATTAAATAAACCCCCATGAGTATTCGAATTATTGCAGTGATGGCGATCCTTCTTTTTTCGCCTTTAATTAGAGCCGACGAAGGTATGTGGCTACTTGGTAACCTAAACAAGCAGACTAGATTGGCGATGAAGGAACTCGGACTGGAACTTCCTGTCGACAACCTTTATAGCTCGAAAAAGCCCTGTCTGGCCGATGCTGTTGTTAGCTTTGGTGGGTTCTGTTCGGGCGTAGTAGTCTCTGACGACGGACTAGTGTTTACGAATCATCATTGCGGGTTTAGTAGCGTGCAGCAACACTCTTCGGTAGAGCACGACTATCTCAAAGACGGCTTTGTTGCACGCAATCGTAGTGAAGAACTGCCCAACCCGGAGCTTTACGTGCGGTTCCTGCTCCGTACTGAAAATGTAACCAAACGCATATTGAAAGCAACCAAACCATCGATGAGTGAGTCCGAACGGCAGATAGCCGTTGATTCACTGATGCTGCTTATAGGCAACGAAGTTTCCGATAAAGACTCTACCTTGGTGGGGGTAGTCGATGCTTATTATGCCGGAAACGAGTTTTGGCTCTCTGTTTATCGCGATTTCAATGATGTTCGTCTCGTTTTTGCTCCTCCATCCTCTATTGGTAAACTGGGGTGGGATACCGACAACTGGGTGTGGCCCCGGCATACGGGTGATTTCTGCGTATTTCGTATCTATGCCGACAAGAACAATCGTCCGGCAAACTATTCGCCCGATAATGTTCCTTATAAAGCCCCTTCGGTGGCACCTATCTCATTGGATGGTTACAAAGAAGGCTCTTTCTGTATGACGTTGGGCTATCCGGGCATGACCGAGCGCTTTCTTTCCTCATTTGGTATTGAAGAGCGTATGCTTGGGATGAATCAAGCAATGATTGATGTGCGAGGAGTGAAGCAGGCTATCTGGAAACGTGAGATGGACGCCCGCCCTGATATTCGTATCAAGTATGCTTCCAAGTACGATGAAAGCTCGAATTATTGGAAAAACAGCATCGGCATGAATAAAGCAATTCGGCAATTGAAGGTACTTGATAAGAAACGGGCTGCCGAAGCCACCATCCGGGAATGGATACAACAAACACCGTCTGAACGTGAAAAGCTGCTGCATCTCTTTTCTTCGCTTGAGCTTAATTATAAGAACCGTCGTGAAGCTAACCGAGCCATGGCTTACTTTGGAGAATCGTTTATCAATGGTCCCGAGTTGATTCAGTTGGCACTTGAGATTCTGAACTTTGACTTCGAAGCCGAGCAAGAACAAGTGGTTGCGAGACTAAATAAACTGATGGAAAAATATGGCAACATGGATCTTTCCATCGATAAAGAGGTATTTGCAGCGCTACTAAAAGAGTATCGTTCCAAGGTAGGTTCCGAATATCTTCCGTCGCTTTACCAAGCCATAGATAGTGCTTATGCCGGTAATGAGCGTGCATATGTCGATTCGCTCTATGCGCATACCCAAATCTCAACTCCTCGTGGTTTCCAACGCTTTCTGGAACGCGATACAACCTATCACCTGATTGAAGACCCTGCCATTGCTCTGGGTATTGATCTGATAGTGAAGTATTATGATATGAATCATGGCGTTTCTGCCGTTTCGCAAGAAATAGACAGGGATGAGCGGCTACTCAATGATGCATTGCGTCGTATGGAGGCCGACCGCAATTTCTATCCCGATGCCAATGCAACTATGCGCCTTAGCTTCGGAACGGTATGCGGTTATTCTCCCTTCGATGGTGCCGTATATGACTATTATACCACGGTGAAAGGTATCTTTGAGAAAGTACACGAGCATAAAGGCGATCCCGACTTTGCCGTTCAGCCCGATATTCTCGCTCTGCTTTCCTCGGGCGATTTTGGTCGCTATGCCGATGAAAAGGGCGATATGAAGGTTTGCTTTATCTCGAATAACGATATTACCGGAGGCAACTCGGGCAGTGCCATGTTCAATGCCCGGGGAGAGTTGCTCGGTTTAGCCTTCGATGGAAACTGGGAAGCGATGAGTAGCGATATTGTCTTTGAGCCCGCTTTGCAACGATGTATTGGCGTAGATGTGCGCTATATGCTTTTCATTATCGAGAAATACGGAAAAGCGGGTGAGTTGATTAAGGAGTTAAATATTAACGCTTCAAAATAATCACCGTTACCGATGCGATAATTAGCCCTATACCCAACCCGATGCCTGCCGTAACAGCTTCGCCGAAGATGGATACTCCCACGCATACGGCTGTTACAGGCTCCATGGCGCCTAATACAGAGGTCAGTGTAGAGCCGATGCTCTTGACTGCACGTACCAAGGCCAGATTTGAGACCACTGTGGGAATAAGTGCTAGCATCACCAGATTGCCGGCCGTGTTTCCATTGGGAATAGCTTGAATACCCGTGGTAGGAGCAACTCCGATGAATAAGAGTAGACTACTGAATATAAATACATAGAAGGTTAGCTTCAATCCTTTCATCTTTCCTACTTTGAGCTGGCTTACTGTGACCAGGTAGAGCGCATAGCCCAATGCCGAAAGTAAGACAATAAAGATACCTCCCAAGGTAACCGTTCCTGAGTCGTCTCCGCTCGATAAGAAGTAAACACCGATTACGGCTAGTGCAATGGCAGTAAAGCGCCAAATCGACTTTTTTTCGTGAAAAAAGGCCATCATAATCAGGGTTGTCAGTACCGGATACATAAAGTGGAGGGTAGTGGCTACTCCGCTTGGCATAAACTTGTAGCCCCAGAACAGGAATACGGCCGATACCAGATAGAGTGCTGCCAGGAGTAATAAAGAAGGAATTTCGTTGCGGCGGATGCGGAATGACTGTCCATCAAGCAATAAGATGCCCGCCAAAGCCAGCGCGGCAAAGAAGAATCGATAGAATAGAATCGATTCGAAATGAAGTCCTTGATGCATGGCAGGCAAGGTAAACAGTGGAATAAGTCCAAACGAGGCTGACGATAGGAGTCCGTAAAGGAATCCGTTTATCTTATTCATAATTGTCAATCAAAATTTAATCCCTGCAAAGGTAGTACTTTTCCTTCTCATCTTCACTATATACTAACGAAGAGGATGGATCAAAAAACACTTTTGATCCATCCTCTTCGTTAGTATTATATACCTGTCCTTTTACGGGTGTATATCTGCTTATTTTTTAGGTTTTCTGCGAGCCCATCCCTCTTCGCTGAAGTCCGGTTCATCGCCTCTGAATCCTTTTTTCTCATCTTGGAAGAACTGCTGCCAGTTATCTTTCTTGCCGCGTGCATTTACATAGCCGCGTTCTTCGCGGTTAGGCTTATCGCTTATTTTAGCATCGGCTTTAGGGGCTCTGTCTGCTCTGGTAGGTCTGTCTTCACGTGAAGAACGAGAACCACGGTCGTTGCGTCTGTCCGATGATGTTCCGTAAGGCTTACGTTCGCCACGTCTTTCTCCCGAACCTCCTCTGCGTCCGGCAGTATTCTCTTCTCCGGCTATTTCGACCGAAACCTTGCGTCCGTTCCAGTTGGCACGATTAAGCGATTGAATCACCATAGATGCCTCTTTCTCATCCACTTCAAAGAACGAGAAGCTCTTCATCAAGTCGATACGCCCCAGTTCGATGCGTCCGCGTGTGTTGCTGTTAAGCAAGCCGATCAATTCGCTGGGGAAGAAGCTATCCATCTTTCCGAGGTTGATGAACAGACGCTTGAATCCCGGAGTTGTTTGACGAGGACCCTCGCCTGTATCACGGCCACGGCGTTCGCTTCCACGCTCAGAGCGTGTGTCGAAACTGGCTGTTTCTATTTCATTGCGGCCACGATAATACTCGAGGAATCGATTGAACTCCATCGATACCATACGTTTAATAACGTCTTCTTTGCTTAACCATTCGAGTTTGCGATAGATCTCGGGCATGAAGTCGGCAATTTCTTCTTCATTGACCTTTACTTTCTCTATTTCGTCGATCACCTTGATGAGTTGCTTTTCGCAAATCTCTTTACCCGTAGGCACTTCGCCGGTGATGAATTTCTTTCCGATAATACGCTCTATCTCGCGCATCTTTCCTTTCTCGCGCATGTTGACAATGGCGATAGAGATACCTGTTTTTCCGGCACGTCCGGTACGTCCGCTGCGGTGAGTATAGCTTTCCGTATCATCGGGCAATCCGTAATTGATTACGTGTGTCAGGTCGTTTACATCGAGTCCGCGTGCAGCGACATCGGTTGCAACAAGAATCTGTATGTTGCGCATACGGAACTTCTGCATCACAGCATCACGCTGTGCTTGCGACAACTCTCCATGCAATGAATCGGCACTATAGCCTTCTTGCATCAACTTGTCTGCAATCTCTTGTGTTTCCTTGCGGGTACGGCAAAAGATGATTCCATAAATTTGTGGATAGTAGTCGGCCACACGTTTCAGTACGGCATATTTGTCTTTGGCCTGTACCATGTAAGCAATATGTTTCACACTGTTCGTGCTCTCATTCTTGCGTCCGATGGTGATCTCCTTGGCATTGCGCAGGTAATTCTTTGATATGCGCGCAATTTCCGGGCTCATGGTAGCCGAGAAAAGAAGCGTATTACGTTGTTCGGGCACATCAGCCAGAATAGCGTTGATGCTCTCGGTAAATCCCATGTTCAGCATTTCATCCGCCTCATCCATTACCACATTGTGAATGGTTGCAAGCGATACGGTACGGCGTTGCATCAAGTCGAGCAAACGTCCCGGAGTAGCTACAATAATATGTACGCCACGTTTTAAACTACGAATTTGGCTATCGATAGACGAACCTCCATAAACGGGTAGTACTTTGAGGCCATCAATATATTTAGAATAATCGTTTAAATCACCTGCTATCTGTAAACAAAGCTCACGGGTAGGGCAAAGGATAAGGGATTGGGGAACTCGGTTCTTTACGTCAACCCGCTGGATAATGGGCAAGCCGAATGCGGCTGTTTTTCCTGTTCCAGTTTGGGCAAGAGCTACTATATCATTATTTTCTCCTAAAAGGTACGGAATCACTTCCTCTTGTACCGGCATGGGATTCTCGTATCCCATTTCCTCGATTGCTCTACGTATCTCCGGAGAAACGCCAAGCTCTTCAAATGTCTTCATTAAATCTCTGTATATCTTTTATTTCGGCTGCAAATATACGAATAATAAATTGATTATCAATCATGAATGGCGAATTATAAATGAATGCGCCTATTGTATTGATAGGAGTCATATCCTATTCGTAATCAGCCTTTTTTAATTGAGTAATATACTTCTGAGCCTTTGTATATCCTTCTGTGTAAGCCCGATTCCCTTCTCTAAATAAGTCGGAATATCTCCGTAAAGGCGTTCGGCCTCGTTTTTAGCCGCATTTAGAAAATCCTCTTTTGCCGAGAAGATCGTGGTGATTGCTTCTTGAGAGTTGGCAGGCAGCTTGTAAGCGTATTTAGACACTTTGGGAATATTAAAATAATCGTTGCTCAGCCGGTAATCAGTCATGATAACCTCTTCGTTCACTCCTAAACTGGCCAGAATTAATGCGCTGGCAATTCCTGTTCTGCCCTTTCCCGACGAACAATGAATAACGACGGGATAACTGCCACGGTCGAGCAAGATGTCGAATATCTGTCTGAACTCTTTTTTATAATGCGTAATCAACTCACGATTCATGCCCTCTACCAGTCGGTAAATCGTATCTCCTTTGATCTTTCCTTCTTGTATCTTTTGCAGCAAATGTTCCATACTACCTGTGGCAATAGGGACATGAACCACATTAAACCCCTCTTGCAATTGTGGATAGTTGTTCAATTCCTCTTTCGAGCGTAAGTCGATGATGGTGTGTATCTTCAGGTTGCGTAGTTCCCGGCGGGAGATGCAGCCAATGCTGTCTATTTGAGCCGAGCGGTAAATCATGCCGAAGCGGGTATTCAGCCCAGTTGCCGATGATTTATATCCACCCAGGTCACGGAAGTTTTGTATGCCGGGTATATTCACATTGCGCGTAGCTACGCGAACGCGATACTTGTCATTAAACACCATCAGGTAGTAGTAGCGTTGCGACGGATCGGTGGTAACAATCGTCATTCGCTCGTCGCCGATGTTGGCCATGGCTACAGGTATATCCTCCGGAATAAAATCGGGATTGGTAGAGGCGTATACCTTTACGTGCCCGTTGATAACCGGGGCTGTTTCCCATTTAATGATACAATTACCTATGTTGTTCTCTTCGCAGACTACCGAGATCGTTGGAACGGTCTCGCTGCATGCCGGCAGAATGAGAATGAGAGTAAGCCAATTGAATAGATTCTTATACATAGCACCATTTTGTCTGAAACACTATTTGCAAAGATAGCAAATTTCGAAGGATATGCCAGTACCTTTGCGATAATTAGCCAAAGTATATATTCTTTAAGAAATATACCGATCGGCAAATTCCTTTGAAATGGAATTATGATAGCTTCGACAAGTCTCTGCAGCAAACTCTTTTCCACAATCGACTATCTTATTCCACGTTTTTTCGTCAAGATTGTTCAAATCCCGATAGCGTACGTCATACTTCAGCAGTCCGAAGATAAGTCCGGCATTGAAGTTATCGCCTGCTCCGACGGTACTCACTGTTTCGATCGGTTCTATGGTGTATTCTTTGCTGATGTTCCGGGTTCGTAGTGATACTTTCTCGGCTCCTGCGGTACAAAGAAAATTGGGACAGTAAAACTTAATCTTATCTTTATATATTTTCTCCACGTCATGCATACCGTACATATAGAAGAAATCATCGACAGAGCCTCTTACGATATCGGCATATTCTAAATTCTCAATAATGGTAGGTGCCAGCTTCATTGCCTCGTCTTTGTGCGAAGAGCGAAAGTTGGGATCATAATACACAATCGCCTTTTTTTCGCGAGCCTGCTCCAATAACTCTACGATTTTATCGCGCAACACGGGAGTCAATGCATAGTAAGACCCAATGATAACGATGTCGTCTTCATTGATTTTCGGGAATAAGACATCGAGCCGTTGTTTCGGATAGTCTTTGTAAAAAATATATTCGGCATCGTTTCTGTCGTTCAGAAAGGCCAGTGATACCGGCGACTTTCCATCGGGGAACACATTTACATGATCGGTCGCGATACCGTTCTCGCGCATGAAGGTGAGAATGGTGTTTCCTACCCGGTCATTGCCTGTTTCACTGATGAAGCAGACATTAATACCTGCCCGTGCCAACGATACGATGCCATTGAATACCGACCCCCCCGGCACTGCTGCCGAAGGTTGATCGTTTTGAAATATGATATCGAGAATGGTTTCGCCGATGCCGATTACTTTTCGCATAGCTCTCTCGATTTTTCGCCCAGATAACCACCGTGGTGGCGTTTGGAATACTCTTCAATACTAAAGTTCGTCTTTTGCATGGTTTGCACAACCAGAATATCTCCGATAACCGTCATTACGGTAGTCGATGTAGTAGGGGTCATGCCCAGTGTACATACCTCATCCGGCTTACCGGTGCTTAGGCATACATCCGATTCATCGGCCAGCGGACTGTTGGGGTTGCCGGTAATGACGATAAACTTCAAATTGGGGTTTAGGTTATGAGCCAATCGGGTAAGCTCCACAATCTCGCGTGTCTTGCCCGAATTGGAGATCAGTAGCAATAGGTCGTTTTCTTGCAAGATTCCCAAATCGCCATGCTGAGCTTCGCTGGGGTGCAGAAAAACAGAAGGCACTCCTGTCGAGCAGAAGGTTGTAGCAATATTCATGGCTATCTGCCCTGCTTTGCCCATTCCGGAGGTGACGAGTTTACCCCGTTTCCGGTGTATTTGTTCCACAATGAGGTCTACCGCTTTTTCATACGCATCCGTCACCGGGATATTTAATACCGCTTGTGCTTCCTTTTGCAGAAGCTCTTTAATCGATTCAGTCATAATTAATACGTGCTAATGTGGCAATGTACCAATAGGCTAATTGGTTGCGCACAATTCTATCATTGTTTTTAATTCTTCAAATGTGTGAGCTACATCATAGTAAGTCGACAGCGGCTTGCGCGCAAACCCTTTGGCTTGTATGCCGTCGAGAGCACCTAGTAACGCATCGTAAAAGCCATCTTCGTTGTAAAAGATCACTCGCTTGGAGTGATAGCCGATTGATGCAGCGGCAATGGTATGAAACACCTCGTCGAGCGTACCTACGCCCCCCGGTAGTGCTAATAAGATATCCGAGTTTTCTACAATGATATCCTTGCGGTCGCTCAGGTTGTGTGTGCGAATGATTTTATCAGGCAATGAGCTTACCCGATTGTCCTCCTCCAATTTTTCGGGTACGATGCCAATTACATATCCACCGCTCTTCTTTACTGCCAGTGCAACACATTCCATCAACCCTAAGCTGGCCCCACCGTATATGAGTATCCGGCCTGTTTCTCCCAGCCATTGACCAATACGTGCAGCCTGGTCGAAGTACATTTTGTCAATGTTTTCTGATGCAGAACAGAAGATTCCTACCTTTTTCATGCCTTTAATTGCTATTGTAGCCTACAAATATCTGCAAATTTCTATAAACAGCAATAAGTTTTATTGTATTTTTGCACCTTCAACAAAATTTTGTCCTGAGAATGAATAATTTAAATATGAGTCAAGCCGAAGCAACCTTATCCAATGGACTTCGGGTTATTTTCAATCCGGTAGTTTCCGATGTGACCTACTGTGGCTTTGCTATTGATGCTGGCACACGTGATGAGGCCGATCAGGAGCATGGTATGGCTCATTTTGTAGAACATCTTATTTTTAAGGGAACGCAAAAGCGAAAAGCATGGCATATCTTAAACCGCATGGAGGCGGTAGGAGGCGATCTGAATGCCTATACCAATAAAGAAGAGACGGTTGTTTACGCTGCGTTTCTGACTCCCGATCTGCCACGTGCAGTCGAACTGCTGGTCGATATCGTCTTTCGGTCTACCTTTCCGCAGCGCGAAATAGAGCGCGAAACCGAAGTGATTCTCGACGAGATACAATCGTACGAAGACAATCCCAGCGAATTGATCTTCGATGATTTCGAAGATATGATTTTCAAGGGACACTCCTTGGGGCACAACATTCTGGGGCGTCCCGAATTGCTGAAACAGTTTCAAACGTCTAATCTGCTCTCGTTCACCCAACGTTTCTATCAACCCTCCAACATGGTCTTTTTTGTGCAAGGCAAGGTCGATTTCAAGAAATTGATTCGTCTGCTCGAGAAGCTTATGGGCGATATCCCGATGCAGGAGGTGAACAACCAACGCATAGCACCCTCGCTCTATATTCCCGAGCAATTGGTCATACCTAAAGATACCCATCAGGCACATGTTATGCTCGGTAGCCGGGCTTACCATGCCAACGACGATAAGCGCACAGCCCTGTATCTGCTCAACAATATTCTGGGTGGTCCCGGTATGAACAGTCGCCTCAATGTATCTCTGCGCGAGCGTCGCGGGCTGGTATATAATGTAGAATCCAACCTGACTTCGTATGTCGATACGGGTGCGTTTTGTATTTATTTCGGTACCGACCCTGCCGATATTGATACCTGCATGCGCTTAATCCATAAAGAGTTGAAGCGTATGCGCGATGTACAAATGACCTCCTCGCAACTCGATGCTGCGAAGAAGCAACTGATTGGCCAAATCTGCGTCTCTTCGGATAACTACGAGAACAATGCCTTAAGCATGGGCAAGAGCTTTTTGCATTATCATAAATATGAGGGAATCGGCAAAGTGTGCGAACGCATTCAAGCCCTTACTTCGGAAGGTGTGCTCGAAGTGGCGAACGAAATGCTGGCCGAAGAGCATTTGTCGACGTTGATCTATAAATAGCCGTTTGCGCTACACCTTCAATTTGATCTTCGCCTTTACCAACAAGCCGGTAATGCCTACAATGACCAATGAAAATACAACCGACTTCAGCAACCCCGGTACACCACCGGAAAGTATTTCGGGGTAATGCAAACCCAAAAGCTGCTGTATCGAATACCAGAGGTAGGGGATGAGGTAGCAAGTCAGTGTAGCCGTACCTGCTGGTTTGATGATCTCGAACCAATATGCTTTGCCTTTCACATCCGTGAGCCAGTAAAAGAGTCCGAAGAGCGGAAAGAAAGCCGCCAGGCAGAAGAAGAGCCACGTAGGAGTAGCCTGTATCTTCGAGATAATCCAGAATGGATGTGCAAGGAGTGCTGCGATGAGCATCATCGTACCCAGTATGCATAGTATGCTGATAAATGCCTCCGGATGCTCCTTTCGGGCATATCGTTGCATCAATAGCGAGGTGAGCAACCCCGACATCCCAAAGGCATGCAGCGTCATATCGCTGGGGATGAACGACAGCGTCACCACGTTGGCATGATGTAAAACGGCCAGCCCCATGAAAAGCACCCAGACAAGCACATTCCACCACAGATTTTCACGTGTAAACAGATAGATACCTGCACAGATCGCATACGTCCACCCGATAAGCCCCAATATGCCCCACCACTTCTGCTCAAACGGTTCTCCATGCATCCCTTTATAAAGCATCAAAAAGCCTAGCAGAACTACTCCCACTACCTTCATCCCGATGAAAATACGCTTTTTGCTTCCCGAGGCTTGGGGGTAAACACCCCATATAAGGAAGAAGCCCACTACCATCAAAATCGAGAACCAGGCATGCGAGAGACCCGCTAAACCGCTACTGTTGACCGAAAATAGTCCCATAACCACTAATGCTACCGTGCGCCAGAAGATGTGCATCGCTACCTGTAGGTGGTTGTCTCCTTTCTTGTATCGGTTCTGTATGGCAAACGACACAGACATACCCATGCAGAACAAGAAAGCCGGGAAGATGGTGTCCGAGAAACCCAGCATATCTTCATCCGACCGGGCATGTTCGAGCCAATGCGGAATGTTGCTTAAACCGGGAATATCATTTACGAAGAGCATGAGAAACATGGTGAGTGCCCGAAGCACATCGACTGCGGCGACCCGCTGTAACGTAACGGTTTTCATAATGTATTAAGTTAATTGGGGGTTGATGGGCAAAGATACTGATTCTTTTCTATATCTTTGTACAGTCTAAACTATAAAAATCTACATTTTATATGGAAAAAAAGTGGCTTCTCTGTCTTCTGCTTACCATGATAATGGGTTCTGTTTCAGCCACAAACAGACTTGATTCCTTGCTCTGCCTGCTTGATAAGACAATTGCCGAGTCTCATATATATACTCTTAAGCGTCAGGCGCATATCCGGCAGCTGAAAAGCAAAGAAAATGCAACGACACTTTCTTCTCTAGCCCAATACGATTTAAATATGATGCTTTATCAGGAGTATAAAGCTTTTGTGTGCGATTCGGCCATTCATTACCTGAGTCGCAACATTGAAATAGCCACCCGTATGCACGACCCCGATCGAATCAATGAAAGTAAACTGTTACTATCTTATCTGCTAGCCTCTTGCGGTATGTATAAAGAAGCTGTCGATATGGTGCAATCTGTTGACAGGAAAAGCCTCAACAACCGCTTCTTGAAACAATATTACTCTTGCTACGATCATGCTTATGGTGAGCTGGGCTATTACACACAAGATAAGATGAATGCCGGCTATTATTGGCAGATATCATCCGCTTATAAAGACTCGCTGTATGCCATTCTTGATCCGATGTCCGATGAATACCTAACCATGCAGGAAACCAGTTTTCGCGATAATGATAAATACGCAGAAGCACTTCGCATCAACGATCAGCGGTTGACCGTTACACCGTTTGGTACGCCCAGATATGCCAACGTTGCATTTTACCGTTCGCTTATATTCAAGCGCAATGGCGATAAAGAACAAGAGAAGTACTACCTCGCTCTATCGGCTATTTCCGATATCCAATCGGCCATTACCGATCATGCTTCTTTGTGGACGCTTGCCGAGATACTATACGAAGAGGGGGATGTAGAACGTGCCTACCGCTATATTCGCTTCTCCTGGAATGAAACAAAATTCTATAATGCCCGCTTGCGAAGCTGGCAAAGCTCGGGTATCCTATCGCTGATCGATAAGACCTATCAGGCCATGATGGAACGAAAGAACGATCAACTAGAGCAATATTTATTGCTGATTACGGTATTAATGCTTTTGCTTTTGGGAGCACTAACTTATATTTACAGGCAGATGAAAAAGCTCTCCGTAGCACGCAACCGCTTGGAGGAGGCCAATGGTCAGCTAAAATCTCTGAATGGAGAGTTGAAAGAGATGAATCTCTGTTTGCAATCCACCAATGTGGAACTGTCCGAGTCTAATCAGATTAAAGAAGAGTACATAGCCCGTTTTATCAAACTCTGTTCTACTTATATCGACAAACTCGATGCGTACCGTCGCATGGTAAATAAGAAAGCTTCTGCCAATCAGGTAGCGGAGCTACTGAAAATGACTCGTTCGCAAGAAGCTCTGGACAAAGAGCTTGAAGAGCTTTATGCCAATTTCGATTCGGCGTTTCTACATTTATTCCCCGATTTTGTGAGGAAGTTTAATACACTGCTTCAAGACGACGAACAAATTATTCTCAAGAAAGGTGAATTGCTGAATACCGAGTTGCGTATTTTTGCACTCATACGTTTGGGTATTGAGGATAGTTCGCAGATAGCGGAGTTTCTCCGGTATTCGGTCAATACGATCTATAACTATCGGGCCAAGGTCAAGAACAAAGCACGCATTTCGCGTGACGACTTTGAGAACCGCGTGCTCAATATACGATAATACGACTTATATCCTATCCACTTTTTCGGCATTGTGTTATTCTGTTAATCGCTTGATTAATAGGTATTTGTTAGTTTTTTGAATCCACTTATTCTTCCCTCTCCGTCAATTGAATCTTCTTTATCTCTACTTTTGACCTATGCTTCTGCTCAACTCATCCGAAGTTGTTGCGGAGCATTCATGATTCATTAACTTTAAAATTATACGTATGAAAAAGAACAGACGGAAACTCTTTTCCGGAAATCGTAAAGTTCTCTTTGCTCTCTTAGCAATGTTTTTGTCGTTGAGCGCCTTTGCCCAGCAGCTAACTGTTTCGGGACAAGTAGTCGATATTCAGCAAGAGCCCATTATAGGTGCCAGTATTCTTGAAAAAGGAACAACCAATGGTGTGATCACTGATCTGGATGGAAATTTCACTCTTAAGGTAAAGCCCAATGCCACGCTGGTCATCTCTTACGTAGGGTACCAAACAAAGGAGGCAAAAGCTGCTGCCCAGCTGAGGGTGGTTCTTAATGAAGATACCGAGCTGCTCGATGAGGTTGTTGTGATAGGCTACGGTGCTGTGAAGCGCAAAGATGTAACAACGGCTATCTCTACCGTATCTACCAAAGATATTGATCAGCGTCCCATTGTGTCGGCTGCGCAGGCTATTCAAGGCAAGGCTGCCGGTATATCCGTGACACAACCCAACGGAGCACCGGGTGCGGGCATGTCGATCCGCGTACGTGGCACAACCTCTATGAACGGTAGCAATGATCCCCTTTATGTGGTCGATGGTGTGCCCATGACCGATATTAATTTTCTCGCTGCCAATGATATTGAGAGCATGCAGATACTTAAAGATGCCTCTTCGGCTGCTATTTACGGATCGCGTGCAGCCAATGGAGTTATTATGATTACAACCAAGCAGGGAGCGAGAGGCGAAGCCAAAATTGCTTTCAACTCGCATGTCGGTATCACTCAGGTAAGCAATAAGATTGAGTCCCTTCATACGGCGCAGTATAAGGAATTGATGGATGAAATTGGCATGGTGAGCCTCCCCAACGGTTTGACTGATCAGACCGATTGGTTCGACGAAACCTACCGCACAGGCGTCACACAGAATTATCAGCTTTCTATCTCGAACGGAAACGACAAATGGAAATACTTTCTCTCGGGCGGCTACACCGATGAAAGCGGTGTTATTAAGACAGCATTTTACAAGCGTTATAACTTCCGGGCGAATGTAGAGAATCAAGTTCGGTCTTGGTTAAACATTGCCGCCAACGTTGCTTATTCAGACTATACGAGCAATGGCATTATTGATGGACAAGGTGCCAATCGGGGTGGAGTGGTACTTTCGGTTATCAATACGCCGCGTTATGCTCCGGTTTGGGACGAACAGCAACCCGACCGGTACAATACCAATTTCTATGGGGTCAACATTACCTCTCCGCTCGAAAATATGGCTCGTAGCGAAAACAACAAGACCAATAAAAACAGGTTGATAGCCACAGGAAAAGCCGAGATAACTCTCTTGCCCAAACTGAAGTTTAAAAGTTCATTTACCATCGACCGCGAATACGGTAATGTTACCAGCTTTCTTGACCCTCAAAAAACCAGTTGGGGACGTAATCAATACGGTGAGGCCTATGACGAACGTACGCTCGGCACTGTATTGGTGTTCGATAACATATTGACCTATACCCGGCAAGTGGGTAAACATAACTTCGATGTTATGGCAGGTGCTTCATGGACCGATTCAGATTGGTCGAAGAGTTATATCAACGGTTCTCACTTTCTCAATGGCGATATTCAGACGATCAATGCGGCCAACAAAATATCCTGGAATGGTACAGGTACCATTGGGTCGCAATGGGCTATTATGTCTTACGTAGGCCGTTTTGCATACAATTACGACAGCAAATACCTGCTTACCGTCAATATGCGTGCCGATGGTTCTTCGAAGCTCAACCCGGATCATCGGTGGGGTTATTTCCCTTCTGCTTCTGCTGCTTGGCGTATCTCTTCCGAGGAGTTTATGAAAGACGTTGAGTGGATCAATGATTTGAAGCTTCGCGGAGGTTTCGGACAAACCGGTAACCAGTCGGGTTTGGGCGATTATGCTTACTTGATGCGTTACAATATCAATCGTGTTTGGTGGGGAACTCCCGAAACCGAACATGCCCTTCCCAGCATTACGCAGGCAAACCTACGCAATAAAGATTTAACTTGGGAAACGACCACACAAAGCAATATCGGTCTCGATTTTACGTTGCTCGATAACCGTCTGACCTTCTATTTAGATTATTATTACAAGAAAACAACCGATATGTTGATGTATGTATCGCTTCCGGCAGGTCAGGCTGCCAGTGATATTGTGCGCAACGAGGGAAAGATGGTGAATAAAGGATTTGAGTTTTCTGTTAGCTCAAAGAACCTGATGGGGCAGTTTGCCTGGGGTACCGATTTCAACATCTCTTTCAATAAGAACAAGCTGACCTATCTGGCACTTACCCCTGCCTATTATGACGGAAAAACAAGCGATGTAGTCAATGAGAAAGTAGTGCGCAACGTAGCCGGTCGTCCGCTCGGAGGCTTCTACGGATATATCAGTGATGGAGTAAACCCCGAAACCGGCGAACTGATTTACCGGGATTTAAATGGCGATACGAAAATCTCTACCTCCGATCGCACTTATATTGGCGACCCCAACCCCGACTTCACTTTTGGTATGACCAATACCTTTTCTTACAAAGGGTTCAATTTGAGTGTTTTGCTGCAAGGTTCTTACGGCAATGACATTTTCAATGCCTCACGTATGGAAACTGAAGGCATGTATGATGGTAAAAACCAATCGACCCGTGTATTGAGTCGTTGGCGTATTCCGGGACAGATTACCGACGTTCCCAAATCAGGATTCGATATGAAGAACTCCAGCTATTTCATTGAAGACGGTAGCTACCTGCGGGTAAAAGATATTTCATTGTCGTACAACTTCTCGGGTCGTTTACTCAAAAGATGGGGCATTACGCGCTTACAACCTTACTTCACTGCAAGTAACCTGCTTACCTGGACAAATTATTCGGGCATGGATCCTGAGGTGAATCAATGGGGAAACAGCGGTTCCGTTCAAGGTATCGATTGGGGAACTTATCCTCAAAGCAAGTCATTTGTGTTTGGTCTGAATGTTGAATTTTAATTAAAGAAAGCAGAATTATGAAACTAAAATATATGATAGCCTGCACGCTGGGGCTTATCACAGGAATAAGTTCCTGTACGTTGGATTACAACCCCGTATCCGATTTCTCGGATGTAACAATGGGCGAGAAGGATGATTCGGGAGCAACCAATCCATTTAAGAATCGCGAAGAGATGTTCACGCAATATACGGCTCTTTATAATCGTATGCGCGACAATCAGGAACATTGGTATCTGGACGCTTTGCTGTTGGGTGATGCGCATGCTGATAACGCTTACGGCGGAACCACAGGTGCCGAGGTTGTTCCTTTCGAAACAAATTCGATTGATGGCGGCAACTCGGTGATCGATCGTGACTGGTCTCGTTACCTGACAGATATCGCTACGGCCAATAAAATCATTTTCTATATTGATGGTGTTCCCGATCCTACGTTCGCCCAGAGTGAGCGTAACCGTTGGAAAGCCGAAGCTAAAATCTATCGCGGGATGATTTTGTTTGATATGACCCGTATCTGGGGAAGCGTTCCGGTTATTACAACCATTGCCGGAGACATCACGTCGGATAATATTGAAGAGGTATATCCCAGTTATTTTCCGAAACAAAACACCCAAGCCGAGGTATATGCTCAGATAGAAAAGGATCTGACAGAAGCTTTGGCCGATGCACCCAATAATAATCCGGCCGATAAAACCCGTTTGAGCAAAACCGTAGCCCGAGCTCTGTTGGCAAAGGTTTATGCCGAGAAGACTTTACGCGATTATGCCAAAGTAATCACCTATTGCGATCAAGTATTGGCAGACGGTATCTCTTTGGAAAAGGAGTACGATACGCTTTTCGGAATGAATGCTACGAATACCGACTGCAAGGCCCGCAATACATCCGAGAGTATTCTCGAACTTCAATATCCGGCTGGCAATGGTAACTGGGTAAACTGGATGTTCGGACGCAATCTTGCCAATTGGGAAGAGAGCTTCACCTGGGCTAAATGGGTAACTCCCTCACGCGATCTCATCAAGGCTTATGAAGACGAAGGAGACCAGGTGCGCTATGAACAATCTATCGTGTATTATGAGTGCAAATGGAGCAATTACTATCCGGCCAATCACTATCCGTTTATGTACAAATGCCGCTCCTCTTATAGCAATATCATCAAGCTACGTCTGGCAGATATCCTGTTGCTCAAGGCCGAAGCCCTTATCTTAAAGGAGAGTCCCGACCTGAGTGGAGCCGCATCGATTCTGAATCAGATACGCAACCGTGCCAAACTGAAACCGCTTTCGGCAACTGTTACTTCGTCTAAAGAAGCAATGATTACCGCTTTGCTTAAGGAACGCCGGCTCGAATTGGCTTTTGAGGGACAGCGGTGGTTCGATCTCTGTCGCCTAGACAAAGTAGAGAGTGTGATGAACAGCGTATATCGCAAGGATAGCGGACGCAAAGCACAAGCTTATGCCTTCGACTCCAATTCTTACCTTTTGCCATTGCCTCAGTCGGCAATCGACCAGAATGAGAACCTTGTACAAAACCCGGGATATTAAAAACGAAGAAATAAAAAGATGATGAAGATAAAATCAATTTTGTTTGCCCTGTTAGGATGGATTGTATTGTTGGCTGCCTGCGGTAGCGATTCTCCCACCGAACCTTCTGTTGGTCCCGAACCTCCTTTGCCTCCTGCAAGCAGCGACGTGACGTTGTTTGTTACAACAGCCAACCGTTCGCAGGATTTTGCCCGCAGAAGTCTTTCTTTCGGAACCAAAGACAATCTGTCGCCTACCACGGTAAAGCTGCTGCCCGACGTGCGTTACCAAACGATGGATGGCTTCGGTGCTGCCGTTACAGGGTCTACCTGCTACAATTTGCTCAAGATGTCACCAGCCGATCGTACCGCCTTTCTCACCGAAACGTTTTCGGACAAAGAAGGCATGGGATATAGTTATATCCGTATCTCCATCGGTTGCTCCGACTTCTCTTTGAGTGAGTATACCTGTTGCGATGAAGAGGGAATTGAACACTTTGCGTTGCAACGAGAAGAGTTGGAGTATGTCATTCCCATCCTGAAAGAGATCATTCGGATCAATCCGTCTATAAAAATATTGGGTTCTCCTTGGACGTGTCCGCGGTGGATGAAAGTCAATAACCTGACCGACCTGCAACCGAAGAACTCCTGGACGGACGGACACCTTAACCCTGCCTTCTATCAGGACTATGCCACGTATTTCGTTAAATGGATTCAAGCTTTTCAAGCGCAAGGCATACGAATAGAAGCCATTACCCCACAGAATGAACCGTTGAATCCCGGAAATTCGGCCTCGCTGATGATGTTCTGGAACGAGCAACAAGCATTTGTGCGCGATGCCCTCGGCCCTAAGTTGAAGGCTGCCGGATTAACCACAAAGATTTACGCTTTCGACCATAATTACGACTACGACGAAGGCAAGGGATACGGACAGAACGATTATCCGGTCAAGATCTATGAAGATGCCAATGCTGCACTCTTTTTCGATGGAGCCGCCTATCACAATTATGGAGGCAACCGGGCGGAGCTGAATGATATACATGCCAAGCGTCCCGATAAAGAACTGATCTTTACCGAAACATCAATCGGTACCTGGAACGACGGACGTAACCTTTCGGTTCGCTTGATTGACGATATGCGTGAGGTAGCCTTGGGTACGGTCAATAATTGGTGTAAAGCGGTGATGGTCTGGAACCTGATGCTCGATTCGGAGAGAGGTCCCAACCGCGACGGTGGTTGCCAAACCTGCTACGGTGCGGTAGACATCAACAAGACAGATTATAAAACCCTCACCCGCAACTCCCATTACTACATCATCGGCCACCTCTCGGCTGTGGTCAAACCCGGTGCCGTTCGTATTGGAACGCAAGGTTATACGGCCGACGGCATTACCTATTCGGCTTTTGAGAACACCGATGGCACGTATGCCTTTGTGTTGCTGAATGAAACAACGGAGATAAAAAAGATAACGTTGAGCGATGGTGCACATCATTTTACTTACGATGTTCCTGCCCGCTCTGTAGTCTCTTATCGTTGGAAAAAATAAATAATAAACCCATTAACAAAGAGTTATCGTATGAAAACAATAAAATACTTCTTAATGACTTTATTTGCCGGAACATTGCTTGCTTCCTGCAAAGACGATGAGCAACTGCCCGGCAACCCGGTGATGAATCCGAAAACGCAATTTGGTGCTGCCTTGTTTGGCGATAGTTTGCCATTTACCATTCATGCTTCGGATGCCGATGTTCCTCTCTCTACGTTGAAAGCCCAGTTATTTTATGGAGAAGAGAAGGTGTCTGAAACCGTGATCCGTACCAAAACAAGCGGAACCGATTATAGTGGAAAGATATACATCCCTTACCTCAAAGACATCCCCAACGGCAAAGCCACCTTGAAGTTTATTCTTCAGAATATTCATTTCACCCTGGTAGAGCAGGAGAGTGAGTTGGCGTTGACCCGTCCCGATTATCCCTCTTTGACTTTAGTCACTAAAGAGGGCAAGGAGATCGCGATGCCTCGCATAGGGCTTTATCAGTATGCCATCGAAGATCTTTTCGAGAAAGAAGTTCCTGCCTTTATCAAAGCCCCCAAGATGGGAGCAAATGGCAACGAAATAACTTTCGGATGGGAGAACAATAAGATTGTTCAGGGCAGCATGGGCGAAATTCCTTTTCTGAATGCCATCAAGGGCACGTATCAGATCACCTTCAACACGAAGAGCTATGCAGCATCTCCCTTCTTTAAGTTCTTGTTCAACGGCACACCGATGGAGGTAATGGACAGCGAATCGTACTCCATCTCGGGCACGTACGCTAAAGACCAAGTCATTCCTGTGTCGGGCATCCAGATCGGTGAGTGGAATTTGGCAGGTGTCTTTACGAAGAAAGACAATACAGCGTTAATTTTCGCTTTGCCCGGCGGGAAGTATAAGATTATGGCTAATTTTGCTACAAAAACGTTCTCGGCCGTAGAGATTAAAGATGTAGATGCCGATCTAAGTTCGGGAATGTTTATCTCCGAACTGGTAGATGGTCAGGTTATTCGTTTCAGTGGCATCAGCGACCTGAAAGATTGGTGGATTGACCCGGACTTTTTCACAGCCACAGGCGATCATTTCTTATTTGCTGCCGCTCCCGGTAAGTATAAGATTACAGCCAACAAAGTATTCAAATATCTGGTGGTAGAGGCCATGAAAGGCAATGAACTAGCTACCTTGCAAAGCGATGGAACCGGTGCGGTATGGATCATTGGCGAGGGTATCGGTAAACCTTCTGTCGAGCTCAATCAAGTGGGTTGGGATACGAACAAAGCACTTTGCATGGCACCTATGGGCAATGGCAGGTGTCGGATTACCGTGGTAGGCGATCGTTCCATCAAAACCAGCGCTATCAACTTCAAATTCTTCCATCAGAAAGGGTGGGGCGGCGAGTTTACCAAATCGACCATCACCTCGACACACGATATTATTGTCATTCCCGATAATGATGGAAACCTGCATCTGGCTACCGGAAAGACCTTGAAAAAGGATCAAACCTATATGCTTACACTCGATCTTTCTGCCGGAAACGATAAAGCCGTACTTTCGGTCGAAGAGAAATAAGATTATTAAACTGAAATAAGATCAATGAAACTAAAATCAATCGTCTTGGGTTTATCCCTCATTGCCCTACCTGCTTTGGCGCAGACACCGGTATATCTGGATGTAAATAAACCCATTGAAGAGAGAGTCGAAGATGCTCTGAGCCGGATGACGGTACAGGAGAAAGTAGCCATGACACACGCCCAGTCTAAGTTCAGTTCGGCAGGTGTACCTCGCTTAGGTATCCCCGAGAACTGGATGAGCGATGGCCCTCACGGTATTCGTGCCGAAGTGTTGTGGGACGAATGGTACGGAGCCAACTGGACCAACGATTCCTGCATCGCCTTTCCGGCCTTAACAGCCCTTGCTGCTACGTGGAACCCCGACATGTCTGCCCTTTATGGTAAGAGCATAGGCGAAGAGGCTCGCTACCGCAACAAGAATGTATTGTTGGGCCCGGGGGTAAACATCTACCGTACACCACTCAACGGACGCAACTTCGAGTATATGGGCGAAGACCCTTACCTGGCATCCGTGCTCGTGGTTCCCTACATCCGAGAGGTGCAAAAGAACGGTGTAGCCGCTTGCGTGAAGCATTATGCACTTAACAATCAAGAGATTCATCGCGGATACATCAATGTAAAGGTCGACGATCGTGCTCTACACGAGATATACCTGCCTGCCTTCAAAGCAGCTGTGCAGCAGGGTGGGGCATGGGCTATCATGGGCGCGTATAACCAATACAAAGGCGAACACTGCTGCCACAATCAGTACCTGCTCAACGATATACTGAAACGCGATTGGGGCTTCGATGGCGTTGTCGTGTCCGATTGGGGCGGTGTGCACGATACGAAGCAATCCATCTTCAACGGGCTCGACATGGAGTTCGGCAGTTGGACCAACGGCTTGAATTGGGGTGCCAGCAATGCATACGATAACTACTATCTGGCCATGCCGTACCTGCAACTGATCCGCGAAGGTGCGGTCGGCACGGGCGAACTCGACGATAAGGTGCGACGTATTCTTCGTTTGGTGTTTCGTACCAACATGGCCAAAGAGCGGCATTTCGGTAGCTTTGGCACCGAAGCGCATGCGCTGGCAGGGCGAAAGATAGCCCAGGAGGGTATCGTGTTGCTGCAAAACAACCGGAACCTGCTCCCGCTTGATACACGGCAAACGAAACGCATCCTCGTGGTAGGCGAAAATGCAGTGAAACGCATGACGATTGGCGGCGGTTCTTCCTCCCTGAAGGTGAAGTACGAGGTATCTCCGCTCGAAGGTATTTGTGCCCGGGTCGGTTCCTCGGCCGAGGTCATTTATGCTCCCGGTTATGCCTCTCCCGCTGTTGCCGAACAAGATGTGAAGGGTGCTAAAGCCGAGCAGAAGCAAATTGATCCTATTGCGCTACGCAACCAAGCCGTTGAGGCTGCCCGCGAGGCCGATGTAGTTCTCTTCATTGGCGGATTAAACAAGAACGATGGTCAGGACTCCGAGGGCAACGACCGCGCTTCGCTATCGCTTCCTTACGAACAAGATGCCTTGATTGCCCAGCTGGCTGCTACCAACTCCAATACGGTTGTGGTTATCGTCAGCGGCAATGCAGTGGCCATGCCTTGGGTTAGAGAGGTTCCTGCCATTGTCGAGGCTTGGTATAGCGGTACGGAGGCAGGCCATGCGTTGGCTTCGATACTCTTTGGCGATGTGAACCCTTCGGGCAAGCTTCCCTTTACCTTTCCGGCTCGCCTCGAAGATAATAGCGCACATGCGTTGGGCGAATATCCGGGCGACAGCATCAATGTGTCTTACAACGAAAGCATTTTCGTGGGTTATCGTTGGGCGGATAAACAGAAGAAAGCTCGTCCACTCTTTCCCTTTGGCCATGGTTTGTCATACACCACCTTTGCCTACGGTAAGCCGATAGCCGACAAGAAGACGCTTTTGCCCGGCGAGACTATCACCTTTACCCTGCCGGTAAAAAACACGGGCATGCGCGAAGGGCAGGAGGTTGTTCAGTTATATATCAGCGACAAGAAGTCCTCTCTTCCGCGCCCTGTCAAAGAGCTGAAAGGCTTTAGCAAAGTACACCTTGCACCGGGGCAGGAGAAAACGGTTACCTTTACCATCGACAAAGAGGCCTTGAGCTTCTTTGACGACACCAAACACGAGTGGGTAGCCGAACCCGGCAAGTTCGAAGCCTTGATTGGTGCATCGGCTACCGATATCAAAGGTGTGGTTTCGTTCGAACTGAAAGAATAGGATCGCTTGATAGAGTCCTATCATTCAATGCTAAAACACCCGACAGATAACTTCCTTTTACAGGGAAGTTATCTGTTTTTTATTGATCGTTTTAATAGTCGGTATGCAAGGCGACAATGATCGGCTTGCATACCGACTATTGTCGCCTTATAAAACGACTATTGTCGGCTTGCAAGCCGACGACTAAAAATATGAAAGAAAATGAGTTAGCTTACGTGCAGAATGATCATAGATTATCGGAGAGATGCTGTTAACTTATACTTGTTTTTGATTGCTATTGATCAAAAATAAACTATATTTGTCTCAGACTAATCTACAACTACTATGGTTTATATCCGGTTACTTGTATGTGTGGGGATGTTATTGAGTCTTTTTTCTTGTCAACGCACTTCTTCTTATTCTTCTTATCCTACAACGATGCTTCGGGCCGAACAACTGATGGATTTGGCTCCCGATAGCGCGAAAAACCTTTTGCTTCGTTTGAAGGATTGTATACCGCAACAAAGTGAAGAAGTGCAAATGTACTATCATCTGCTTACAGTAAAGGCGAATGACAAATGTTACGTTCCTCATACCAACGATTCGCTGATGAAAGCTTTGGTGTACTATTATGAGCAGCACGGAACACCGGCTCAACGGATGGAGGCTTATTATTACCTGGGCAGTGTGTATCGTGATATGCACGATGCACCACGTGCATTGGCTTATTTTCAGCAGGCTGTCGATGCCTCGGAAGATGGAAAGGAATATCAGATACTGGCACGTACGTACGCACAGATGGGTACGCTCTATATGTATCAAAAGCTCTATGATGAGGCGATGCCCATTCATAAAAAGGCTTATCACTATTATTCTTTGGCAAAGGATAGTCTTTTGCTCTCTTATGCGTTGCGCGATATAGGTAGGGCATTTACGGCTCAACATAACGTAGATAGTACATTGTATTATTACGAAGCAGGTTATCGAGCAGCCAAACAGATGAATGATATTTGTCGAATGGGAACCATTCAAGGTGAATTGTCGGACCTGTATCTTCAGTTGGGGCGTTATAAAGAGGCTCGTGAAGCACTTACTCAATCTTCGGCTAACCTTCAGGGTAGTGACAATATAGCACCTAATAATTTAATTTGGGGGGAGTATTATGAAGAGGTAGGTCAACTTGATTCTGCAAAACTCTGTTATCATAAGGCTTTAGAAATAGGGAATGTGCATGTTAAGACAGGTGCATATTTAAGGTTATATCAGATAGAGAGAGCCGAGGCTCAATATGAAGAAGCGTTGGCTTATATGGATCAATATTTGATTTATCAGGACTCTCTACAGCGAATCACTGATACGGAGTCGGTGAAAAAGGGAGAGATGCTGTACAACTATCGTCATGTCGAAAAAGACAATGAACAACTTGCGCTAACTAATGCGAAGAAAAAAACATTCATTTATCAGCTGGTTGCCAGTGGGCTTATATTGCTGTTTGCAGTCATGCTATTTTCCTATAATGCGCACAGAAAAAAGCAGCAACAATTAAAGCAAGAACGCAGGCTGCGCTTTTTTGAAGAAAAAACTCACAAAGAGAGTTTGCAGCAAATAGAATCAAATAATAGCCAAATTTTGCTTTTAAAGAAACAACTCATTGTTGCACGGGAACAAAACAACCAAGCCGAAGAAGAGCTATTGACGATAAAGAGCCGTTTGTTGGAAGAAAAGAATCACCGCATAGCCGCTTTGCGAGCCGAACAGGAGACATTGCTTGATACATTCCGCCACTCGGCTATCTATTTTACTGTCATAGAGAAAAGTAAAGACCCACAAGCGAGGCTGACAGAGGAGGACTGGAAGAAGCTTCAAATAGAACTTGATCTTACTTTTGATAATTTTACGAATCGTTTATATACGCTTTATCCTAATTTCACAGAGATAGAACTGCGTGTTTGCTACCTTCTTAAGATATCTGTTGCATTGTCAGATATCGCTCATTTAACGGTTAAGGCAAGAAGTTCTGTGTCGAGCATTCGAGAAAGGCTCTATAAAAAGATACACGGCGTTCCCGGTTCGTCTAAAGATTTAGATTCTTTTATTGTTGGTTTTTAGGAGGTTATCTCGTTTTTATGTGGTTTCTTAATTCGTTTGTATATCAAATGCGAATTAATTGCGAACTATATTTTAGGGCATTATCGGTTGTTGTGGATATATTTGTGCCTTCTTGCTCCTTCTCTTGTGTTCCAAGAACGAGAAGTCTGAGTATCGCATGAAGTTTGAGCCCCAAAGAATACAACCGATTTTAAGCTATATGAAAAAGATAATTTTAAAGAGAACTCGTTATCATAAACTACCAGAAACAGTCTTTGGCATTGTTGTTTCTATGACTTTCTTTACTTTGAGTTTGCTTGATATATTATCGGGGGAAAGAAAAGTGTCGGATAGTAACCTTATCGGTGGCTTTGTTTTTTCTGGCGTGTGCCTCATCTTTTACTTATGGAGGTTATTTGCGAAGAAAACTCAAGCTCATTATATCAATATTAATAGTTGGGAATACCGACTATTCCGTAGAGTAAGTAAATGGAAGTTTATTTGCATAAATGGTTTTGTAAGCTCAATGCGCTTAGGTCTTATTATTGCAATATTGTTCCTTTCACGTCTGATAAAGACTGAGATGAGTCTTTATTAAGTGATTCTGATTGTTATAGGCTTATGTGTGATATCCGCTATTCCGTATGAATATATGAACTATAAGAATTGTACCTCTGTGGATATCTGCACAAGACAACTCTATTTTTGAAAAGTAGCAATGGGTTCTTAACTTACTAATTTAGTGTAACTATGAATAAAAACGTTTTATGTGCTTCTTTTATCATCACATTTTTCTTCTTCTCCTGTCAAAAAGAGGAGGTCGCTGATATTAAAGAAATTCCAGAGAAAGAAAATCCGATTCTTGTAACTATAATAAGAACCATGGGAGATGGTAAAGATGATCTACTCGGATATGGGTATAATGCATTATATGCTGCGTTTGATGATAAGAATGGAGTACGGAATCAAATTGTCGATTTAGATGCTTTCGAGTCAGGAAAAGCAATTGACCCGAATACGGGAATAGAAGTAAAAATGTTGGCAGGAAAAGTAGAAAGAACAACTCCTTTTGGAGGGGTTATGGCTAATCAGCTGTTTTATGAGAATCTTGCTGAATATAAAAACTCCTTGTCGAAAAGTGCTAGTGCTGATTTTTCTAAGATAACCCCATGGGGTAAGTTTAAAATGTCCATGTTCTATGGTTATGCATGGGAACGTATGTCTAAGCACAGCTTTTATGATGTCAACGTGGAACGAGTTTTCAAAAGACACTATTTAAGTAATACTTCGCCCGAGTTGCTTAAGTATTATTTGACTGACAACTTTAAGTTTAGCTTAAAATACTCTTCGGGCGAATCTATCATCAATAGTTTTGGCACCCATCTGATTACTGATATAAAACTTGGAGGGCGTTTGAAGATGATTTTCTCTGGTGAAACAACCGGCAATAAGACAGATGAGTTTACGGATATTTCGGTTTCTATTGCGTCTGCACTTCAGTCTGGGATAAATAAAAAGGTTCAAACCTCAAACAGTATCAAAGATTTTAAATTGCGTATAGAGCAAGTAGGAAGCTCGACTATGCAGGCTGACAAAACATACATTGTTGGAGGAGAGTTTGACACATCAGTTCTTAATTATAAACGCTGGATAGAAGAGATTAATGCAACAACTAGTTCGATATTGGGACATGTTAGAAATAATGCTGTAGGTATATGGAAACTAACAGACGATCAAAAGGTAAAAACTAAAATTATAGCGGAAATATTGAAGCGTACCACAAATGATCCAATACAGTTTTATCTAATGAGTGAAAGTTCAGAAGAATTATTAAGTGATGATACTGAAGAGCCAATTTACTTTAGGGGGCATTATAATAAAACATCCAATACGTTGTTAGTTAAGAGAAAAAATCCTGAAAAGAATAACTCTGGAAGTTCTATTCGGACTTATCCTAATCGTTTCGGTAGAGGATCAAGACCATCAGATCCGGCTTCAAGCTCTTCTTCTTTCGGTGAAGCGAATCAATGGATCATTAAGTTTACTAAAGATGGCTACGTGACGATTAAAGACAAAAAGAGTAATACTTATCTGAAAGATGGCGAGTCTATCAAATGGATTCCTTTTATAGATGAGGCCGAAATGCAGATGTAAAGTATCGCTTCGCTTCATTTATTTTCCTTAAAAACTCATTTCTTAAAATAAATTCTTTATATTTGTCTCACGCTGATTATCTTACTGTTAACTAATAATTGAATGAATATGAAGAAGACTTATTTCTTTACCATGCTGACAGCGATGCTGTTGGGGGTAACAGGTGCAATGGCTCAGAAAGAAGTAGCGTTCCAAACTGCTAATTTAAAAGGAATCTGGCAACTATGTCATTATGTTTCGGAACTTCCCGATGTTCCGGGAGTATTGAAGGCCAGTAATACGTTTAAGGTACTGAGCACGGACGGAAGTATTGTAAACTTCACTCTCACTCCGGGTTCGGATGCAATTATTACCGGTTATGGTACATATACACAACTTACCGGTAATAGTTATAAGGAAAGTATTGCTAAAAACATTCGCCTTCCGATGTTGGATAACAGAGAAAATGTTATTCAATTCGAGCTGGCAGATGAAGGCTTACTCCATTTGAAATATTACATTGAAAAGGATTTGGATGGCAATGAACTCAATTCATGGTTTCACGAAACTTGGAAGCGATTGAAAATGCCGTCTAAATTTCCGGTAGATATTGAACTGTAAAATAGATGATCAAGGAATCGGTGACTTTGGAAATGCGTCGCATCGATTCTTTCACCCTTTTGCCTAGCTGCTTTTCATCGATAGTTAGGTAAAAGAGATTTCCCTTTGTAGATATTCTTAAATATTATAGCCGTATGAAGAAAAAATGTTTTTCTGTTTTCTTATTGGGGGCATTGAGCGTTGCATCTTGTACCGAAGATGGTCCGCAAGTTGATCCTATTCTGCCCGAACCTCCGCAGCCAACCGTGACGGAGTTGTCTTTTAAGTCACTCGACGTGTTGGAGTTGAAAGAGCAACTGCAAGGGAAAGATGTGCAAAATGTTCCGGTAGGAGAATCGACAAGCTATTTTGGAAGTAGAGCGGAATTGTCCCGTCCGGATAAGCTGAGATTTAAAGACGACTCTTTGTTTCTGCTTAGAGCCAATGAGATTACCGAAAGATACAAAGTGAAATGGCAAAACAAGGAGCTCTTGCTTCATCATCAAGATTCCGATTCATGGTCTTATATGGGGCAGAAGACAGGTGAAAAAGGCTTTTTGCTTAACGTGGGTTTCTATGCTTTGCTAAGCAAAAGTCCGCAGCGCTCATTAAGTATTATAGGGAGGGAATACGCGCTTCAATCGTTTGCCAACCTAACCGACTATATCGGGCGGAGCACATTAGATACCTCCTCGTCTGTTGTATTGATGAAGGTGCAATGTGTGTTTGAATAACTCTCTATCAATAATCTATTAAGACCAGTCAAAGATGAAAATAATACCCTATATTCTTTTGTTTATTTGCAGCATACAGTCGGCTTTTGCTCAAAACAATCAATCGACAGCAAGCCGGTTTATAGTTAAAAACCCCGAGACACTCTTTATTGGCGGTATCATGAAAGCCTCGAGCATCAACGAAGAGGTGCATCAATTGGTGGATGTGGCATACAAACCCATTGCGGTGAGTTATAGTCTTCCGATAAAAAGTGACGAATATGTTCCGTCGCATTCGAATATGATGAATGCTATTCATAATAAGTTAAAATCGGATGATTTATTGAAGCAGAGTCTGGAGTTTTCGTTTTCAGTAACAGAGCTGAACTCGAAGAGCGATTTATCTGTCTATTTCGGGCAGCAAGTTAATTTGGCTCAATACTTTGGTGTACAACCCAATCAGCGGGTAAAGAATACGGTGGTATTGGTGAATATAAGTCAGAGTTTCTTTTCGATAGATATGGATTTACAGGAATCTATAACAGACGACCCGAAGGTGATGGAGCAGGCGAAGGATTTTATCTATGTTTCGTCTGTTCAATTCGGGCGTGCGGCGATGGCTTTAGTCGAATCGGATGCAACGGTTGAGGATGTGAAAGCAGCCATTAGGGATATGCTTAAAGAAGGGGTACCGATAGCCGAGAAAAGCAAAGCCGTTCTTGCAGGCTCGACGATAAGGTGCGTAACGATAGGCAATGGTTTGGTAGAGCAAACAGATCCTGACAATCCGCTATCGGGTATCTTAGGTTATATGAGAAAGAAGGTGACCATTGACGATTTCGGGGCGCCCATATCCTTTACAGCCACTACCTTGAAAGATCACTCCATATTCTGGAATACTTTCTCTACAAAATAAGAAGAACCTATCATCGTGCTTCTGTGAATGGTTATGTACAGAGGCATGATGATAGGCTCTAATGGGTTAAAGTCTAACTATATAGAAGCGGTTTAGAGAATAGACTTCGCTATTCCCATCTCCAATCCCCGTAGTTCTGCCAGTCCGCGTAAACGGCCGATGCAGGAATAACCGGGGTTTGTCTTTTTCTTCAAGTCGTCCACCATCTGATGTCCATGATCGGGACGCATGGGGATGGATACCTGTCGTTGTTGTTGCAGTTCAAGGAAAGCCCGCATTACGTGATACATGTCTACGTCGCCTTCAAGATGATTGGCTTCGTAGAAATTGCCTTCGGCATCGCGTTGAGTGCTGCGGAAGTGAACGAAGTTAATACGTTCACCAAACCGGTGCATCATGCCTTCGAGGTCGTTGGCACTGCTTACACCCAGCGAACCGGTGCAGAGGCAAAGCCCATTAGACTCGTTGGGAACGGCATCAATCAGTGCCTGAAAGTCGGCTGCACAACTCATGATACGAGGCAAACCGAGGATGGAGCAGGGGGGATCATCGGGATGAATAACCAGTTTTACACCGGCTGCATCGGCTACGGGAGCAATCTCTTGCAGGAAGTAGATGAGGTTGGCACGCAACCGTTCGGGGCTAATGCCTTGATAACGATCGAGTTCTTGCTGAAATTGTTCGAGTGTAAAGCTCTCTTCCGATCCGGGCAGGCCGGCAATCATATTGCGTATAAGGAGCTGCTTGTCGGCATCGGTCATTTGTTCGAGGCGCGCTTTGGCTTTGGCCTTCTCTTCATCGGTATAGTCGGCCTCGGCACCGGGACGCTTCAATAGAAAGAGGTCGAAAGCGATAAAGGCAGCGCGTTCGAAACGAAGCGCACGCGAACCGTCGGGCAATTCATAAGCCAAGTCGGTACGGGTCCAGTCGAGTACCGGCATAAAGTTGTAGGTAACAATGTGGATACCACACTGTCCCAGGTTGCGCAAGCTCTCTTTGTAATTGTCGATATACTGCCGGAAAGCTCCCGTTTGTGTTTTGATGTGTTCGTGTACAGGTACACTCTCAACCACCGACCAGCGCAAGCCAACCGACTCGATCAGTTCTTTGCGCTTCATGATCTCTTCTACGCTCCACACTTCGCCGTTCTTAATGTGATGCAGGGCGTTAACGATACCGGTAGCTCCGGCTTGTTTGATGTCCCATAGGCTGACAGGATCGTTCGGACCATACCAACGCCAGGTTTGTTCGGATAAATACATAGGATGATAATGAGTTAATTGTCTACTTGGATATAAGCGCACATTTACATGGTAAATACATTGAAGCCGCCATCGACTACTGCTACCGTACCGGTTACGAAGCTCGAAGCATCGCTGATAAGGTATTGAATCGTTCCACAGAGCTCCTCGGCACGTCCCATACGTCCGAATGGGGTTTGACGGATAACGTCTTGTCCACGTTCAGTATAGGTGCCGTCGGGGTTAGTCAACAGGCTGCGGTTCTGCTCGGTCAGGAAGAATCCGGGTGCAATCGCATTGACACGAATGCCTTCGCCAAACTTCTTAGCTACTTCGGTTGCCATGAAGGTGGTGAAGTTGGAGATACCTGCTTTGGCAGCAGCATAGCCTGCTACACGGGTCATGGGGCGAAAAGCCGCCATCGACGAGAAGTTGACAATGGTACCGCTATGTTGTTGCACCATGGGTTTAAGGAATATTTGGGTGGGGAGTACGGTGCCTGTTAGATTGAGCTCCAGTACTTTTTGGAACTCTTCTACTTTAAGGTCGAAGAAGTTGCCTGTCTGGGCAATGGTGGCTCCGGGCATATTGCCGCCGGCAGCATTCAACAAGGCGTCTACACGTCCGTAAGCTTGAAGAATGTCGGATAGATTTTGCTCTAAGACAGCAGCATCGAGTACGTTTGTGACCAGAAACATGGCTTCTCCGCCTTTGTTTTTTATCTCGGCAACGATTTCATTGCCCACCTCTGCCTTGCGGCCCAGGATAACTACTTTGGCACCTTCTTCTGCCAGATGACAGGCGATGGCACGTCCCAGCACACCTGTTCCTCCGGTGATTACTACTACTTTGTCTTTTACGCTAAATAAATTTGCCATGATATTGAGTTTTAAGTTAGTATCAGTTCCCGTTATCGCACACGGATGTTGCAAAGATAGTTATAAAGTTGATTGGAAAGACAAAGTTTACTGAAAAAACCATGTAAAGAGTATGGAAACGTTGCGTGTCGAAACTTTTTCGCGCGTGAAGGCTTTACAGTATCAACAAACTTTCCGGGCCCATATTGAACAATAAATCGATGATACTTAGGTTGGGAAGGAAGCCATGACGTGCTTCGAATACTTGATAATAGGGGCGGGGGGTGAACTCCGGGTCGGTGAGTCTAAAGTCTTTTTTGGGGTGAATGGCTTCACGAAGATCAACTTCATGGGCGGCAAAGTCTACCTTGTATTCGGTGGTACGCTGTACCTGTGGCTCTATGTCGATAAGGCGACAGATCAGTTGGCAGAGCTCTTCGTTGAAATCGGTTAAAAACTCGTATTTATGCTCGTAGAAAGGGTGAAAATCGTCTTTGTAATACTCGAAGAATGGAGTACCGTTATACGCCGATTCAATGGCATTCCAGTGCAAGCGACGCCAATTGCCGTGGTCGGAGATGCGAATGTCTTTCATCGCACATTTGGCGGTGGAAGGCTTTACGGTAGGGATAGAAAGAGCCAGCTCTCCATCGGGTGCAGCAATGGTACAACGGTTGCGATAGGTCTGCTTGATGTAATGGTCGTGTTGCTCGATGAATACCTGATCGTAAGTCTTTAACTTGGTGTAATATTCGACAGGAGCGAGATAGGCAGAAGAGAGATAAGCAATTTTCATTTATTTACAGGAGTAAGCAGTTATTGAATAGGTTGGAAGAATCGATTCCATCGGTAGCCCTTAAAGGGTTCGGTATGGGTCTCTTTGGAGAACCAGATAAAAGATGCCTTGCCGATGATATGATCTTGCGGAACGAAACCAAACAGGCGGGAGTCGGATAGGTTGACGGAGTTGTTGGATACCATCCAGTAATAATCCTTGGTGAAGTAGCAGTGCTGTGTAGCCCGACCATTCACAAACAGGGTATCGTTCTTGATTTCGGCTTGTTTGCCTTCGTGCAGTACCAAGGTGTTGCATAGCAATGTACGGTTCCAGGGATATACGCGAACAACCTTTCCCTTGCCCGGAACAATGAGTGGTTTGAGCTCTTTTTCCTCATCAAGCTCTACGGGGTGTAGCCAATTGTCTCCGGGAATAGCTTGTTCGAGCAGGTAATATTCGTATCGGCTGAAGCTGCGTACGTAGTTGCTATCCTGCTCTCCCATCAATCGGTTGTCTGTGATGGAGAGGGCGGTGAGCAAAGAGTCGAGTTGATGGGCTTTTGCATACGGGTAGTGATATAGCTTCTTCTGCTCGGGGCTTGGGCTATTGTCTGAGGTTACCACAGAAAATAAAGAGTCGATAAACAGGGTATCACCCGGTATTCCTATGCAGCGGCTGATGAATACTTTGCGCTGGTCGATAATCGGTTGTGAGGTACTGGCTGGATTGTTAAACACCACGACATCGTCTTTGCTTACCCGCTTATCGTTCCAGCGATGGTAAGAGAAGAGAGACATGAAAGGCAGGCGCAGACCATAGCTCCATTTGTTTACCAGGATATGTTCGCCACGGAAGAGGGTATTTTCCATACCTTCCGAAGGAATCAGGCACGAGGTAAACGCAAAGCTGCGCAGCAGCAGTACC
>POVV01000113.1_pt1 | contig 72674 bp, 53 predicted proteins | sample 1560271 | NCBI WGS metagenome assembly POVV01 (sample SAMN08337232, study PRJNA429181) | Bioreactor metagenome, whole genome shotgun sequencing project. | biome: cows' rumen and soil; feature: anaerobic; isolation source: anaerobic chemostat enrichment culture, galacturonate as sole carbon... | reverse complement strand
AACACTCGATTTTTCAGAAAAATGGCTACCTATATTTTTCCCGTCAGGAGAAAGATTATATAATCCGTTATTGGTAAGTATCCACGAATTAAGTTCCTTATCTTCATGTACTGTATACACTAAATTGCCATCAATTCGTCCATTTTCCACATTGAATATATCGATATTAAACGAGGAATCGACCACACATACGCATCCCATATTTCGGGAAAGAAGCCAAATTTTCCCCGATGGCACAGGAAGAATTTTTGATACCGTAAATACTAGATTCTCATGTCCTTTCAATGACCTTATCCCCATAAACTTTTCCATACGGGGGTCGAATCGATGAGGTTCATTATCATATGGTAAAGTCCATATATAACCGTATTTATCTTCATATATAAAATCTATACGGTTGCTCCTCATATGATATTTGTCCCCCTGTTGAATCTTATAGGTATAGAAATTATATCCATCAAAACGAGCTAATCCATTCCATGTAGAGAACCACATAAATCCTTTCTTATCTTGTAGGATATTCATGATGGTATTCTGAGGCAATCCATCTTCAGGTCCGTAATGTTCAAAAAAACACTTTAATTGAGCGAAGGAAGGAAGTATAAAAAAAGAAAGTAAAGCAACAAGTATAAGTCTTTTGAATCTCATGATAACTACATTTGGTACAAATATAATTTTTTTTGCATAAAATTCGCCTATCTCAACGCTAAGTCAATTTACCCCCCCGTAAAAAATATTTTAACACCCATTGATTTATAATATCATACCTAAATTGCGCTCGAAAATCTGTAAGAAATATAATATACCATGAAAAGAGTTCATTCTTCAATAAAACATATACGATAAAATACAAAAATTAATTTATAAATCTAACAAACCATGCAAAAGACAATCAAAAGATTTTTGTCTCTTATTTGTATCTCTTTATTCCTGTTGTGCGGACAGAATGCGTTTGCTCAGCAAAAAGAAATAAAAGGTACAGTGACTGATTCACAAGGTGAGCCACTGATTGGTGTTACTATCGCGGTAAAAGGTACAACAAAAGCGACCATGACCGATATCGATGGTAAATATACTCTATCGGTAGGCAATGATGCAAAAACATTAGTAGCATCCTTTGTGGGAATGAAACCCAATGAAAAAAACATTAGCAGTTCTGTAATTGACTTCGTAATGGAAGACCTAAGTTCGGAACTTGAGGAAGTCGTAGTTATCGGCTACGGTACAGTAGCAAAAAAGGATTTAACGGGAGCAGTTTCATCCCTAGGCGCTAAAGATATTATTTCGGTGCCGGTATCGAGTGTATCAGAAGCCATGTCGGGAAAATTAGCGGGAGTAAATATTACAACCACCGAAGGCTCACCCGATGCTGATGTTAAAATACGTGTTCGTGGAGGAGGATCTCTATCCCAAGACAACTCTCCTCTATACATTGTAGATGGATTTCCTACATCAAGCATTGGCGACATTGCTCCTTCCGAAATACAAAACATTGATGTTCTTAAGGACGCCTCTTCTACAGCCATATATGGAGCTCGTGGTGCAAATGGAGTAATTATCATTACCACAAAAAGTGGGAAAGAAGGAAAAGTCCGTGTAGATCTTGGTGCATCTTTCGGATTAAGAAAAGTTGCCAAAATGAACAAGGTAATGGATCCATACAACTATGCCTATTATCAATATGAACTAGCGAATTACGATTATGGAAACTATCAGGATCTTGACATTTGGAAATCGGTAAAAGGAATGGATTTCCAAGATGACATATTCGGACGAACAGGAACCCAAAGCCAATATAATCTGAATGTAAGTGGAGGATCTAAAGACATAAAATATAACGTTGGTTATGCTCACAACGAAGAAAAGAGTATTATGATTGGATCCGGATTCAAAAAGGACAATATAAATGCCAAAATAAATGCAACACTGAACCAATGGCTTAGTCTGGACTTTAATGCCCGATTGAGTTATACAACCGTCGACGGTTTGAGTGGAGGAGCTGATGCGAACGAATCTAATGCAGCCAACTCTATTGTTGCCAACTCCGCACGTTTTCGCCCAATCAATCCATTGATAAGCAACTCTGATGACGAAGAAAACAACACCTCGTCGCAAAAGAATCCGTTAGAGCGTATCTTAGCTACATATAAGCAGCGCAATACCTTCAACCAAAACTACAATGCAGGATTAAACTGGACTCCGTTTAAAAATATAACGGTTCGTTCAGAATTCGGTTATGGATGGAAATATGACGATGTTGATCAAATATGGGGTTCCGATGCCGTGCAAAACTCAAAGCTGGATTATAATGGACAACCTCAAGCTATAATGAACCGAACCAATACCCAAAACTGGCGAAATGCGAATACTGTTACTTACGATAATAAAAAGATTTTCGGCGGACGTGACCGATTGAATATACTATTAGGACATGAAGTTTCCAGTACAACGAAAAAACTGGTTGAAAACACTTCTGTCGCATTCCATTCTTCGATGACAATAGATGAAGTAAAGGCAAACATGTCTGCAGGAAAAGCATTACCCACAATTACAACCCTTTCGGCAAATGATAATATGATTTCTTTTTTTGGCCGAGCCAACTACACCATGAAAGATAAGTATATACTAACGGCTACCCTTCGTGGAGACGGATCCAGCAAATTCCTAAAAGGAAATCAATGGGGTCTATTTCCAGCCGCAGCATTTGCCTGGCGTATGTCTGACGAAGAATTTATGAGAAGCACCAATAATTGGTTATCCAATCTAAAACTTCGCTTAAGCTATGGTACAGCCGGGAACAATCGTATCGCGTCAGGGCTAACGACCATCACTTATTCGATGGCAGATAACAGTTCAAAGGCTCCATTCTTTAATGGCGACCGTGCAAGCATGCTAGAATTGGGAACTAATTTATATAATCCAGATTTGAAATGGGAAACAACAATCACTCGTAATCTAGGAGTAGACTATGGGTTTCTGAATAATCGTATATCCGGTACTTTAGATTTTTATTGGAATACAACAAAAGATCTACTAATGAGAACCGAAATCCCGGCAAATACAGGTTACAACTATCAATATCAAAATTTTGGACAAACCTCAAACAAAGGAGTGGAATTGACGTTGAATACAGTATTGGCGGATCGCAAAGACTTCAAATTGAACTTTAACTTTAACATATCATACAATCAAAATAGGATTGACAAACTGGCAACAGAAAACCCTTGGCAAAGCAGCAACTGGTCTGGCTCAACAATCGCCAAATATGAAGACTTTCGTGTAGAGAAAGGTGGTAGTTTGGGCGAAATCTGGGGTTACAAAACTGACGGCTATTTTACAGCCTATGACCCTATAAATAATCCTAACGGAGAATTAGTATTAAACGGTACTACATGGAAATTGAAAGATGGAGTTGCGAATAAAAGCAATTCAATAACCGGAGGAAACTATTATCCGGGTGCATTGAAAGTTCAATGTGATGAAAACGGTGAGCCCATCAAACAAAAATTGGGAAATACAGTAGCCCCTGTTGCAGGAGGATTTGGGTTAAATGGTAACGTTGGCAACTTCGACTTTAACATATTCTGCAATTATTCTATTGGAAACAAAATTATTAACGGTAGCAAGCTAGCCCTATCGTTTAATCAAGGGTCAGCCAAAGGCTACAACCTGAATAATGATTTTGTCTTAAGCAATCGTTATACATGGATCGATCCTGCAACAGGATTAAACCTTGGTCGTCCATCCAATGATGTAATAAGTTATTATGGAGGAGCTGACGCATTGATATATCGCCTGAATGAAATAAATGCAGGAGCTAACATGTACAATCCAGCAGGTGTTTCTACAATGCAACTAACAGACTATGCAGTAGAAAATGCATCTTTCCTACGACTTAACACATTGACAGTAGGATATACTTTTCCAAAGACATGGATAAAAAAAGCCTTTGTTTCGAATGTAAGAATCTATGCAACAGGATATAATTTACTATGTATCACCGACTATTCCGGTCCTGACCCGGAAGTAGACACCAGCAGCAAAAGAAATGCGATGACCCCGGGTATTGATTATGCATCGTATCCAAAAAGTCGTTCGTTTGTAGCAGGTATAAATGTTTCATTCTAATCTAAAAAATCATGAGAAATTTAATAAAAACAATAATATTATCTGCCGGTATATTCAGCTTTTCAGCTTGTTCTGATTTTCTGGATCAAACCTCTCCGTCGGAACAAACACATCCTGTCGTTTTTGAGTCGGTGTACTATGCCGAATTGGCGGTTAACAAATTATACGGAGAAATGACGCGTGATCAGACCTATTCACAGTATATTCCCATCGTATGGGGAACAAACACCGACTGCGAACTAATCGATGGATTAGGGAACGATGCAACAAACACATCCAATGATCGAGGAAACATGAATTATAACGCCAATCCGGGATGGGCAAACATTGCTAGTCTCTGGAATTATATGTATGGTATTATAGAAAATGCAAACCTTGCAATCGAAGGTGTGAATAACAGCACTTTAGCCAAGACTGAAGGAACAGATGGAAGAGCAATGCAACGATTTAAAGCAGAAGCATTAACCATCCGTGCCATGGTTTATTTCGATTTGATTCGCTTCTTTGGGGATATTCCAATGAAAATGGAATCGTCAAAACCAGACCTGAGTAATGCATACTTGGAGAAAACAGACCGAGATGTTATTATGGAACATCTGATAACAGATCTGGAAGCAGCAATAGAGGTTCTGCCATGGGCATATGAAAGTTCTAATTACACTACAGAACGTGTAACCAAAGGATATGCACATGCCTTATTAGCGAATATTGCATTAACTCGAGGTGGATGGGCTATTCGTGAAAAAGCAAAAGACGGATATATAACTGCAACGGAAAACAGTGACCCTACCTACCCTACTCAGCGTTGCGATGATGCCACCCGCAAGGCTATGTACGAACTGGCTTTAACGCATTTATCGCCTATTATTACAGGCAACACCCATGATATAAACCCTTCGGTAGAAAACCATTGGTATTTGATAAACCAAAGCGAATTGGATCAAACTTATCGCGAAAATATATTTGAAATCCCAATGGGACTCGGTGTTAGTAGCGAACTTGGTTATACTATTGGCGTACGAATTAACGGGGCTAGTACTCAATATGGAGATAAAGGAAATTCCTCCGGAAAGCAAAAAATGACAGCACCTTTCTTCTGGTCTTTCAAACCAAATGATTTGCGTCGGGATATTACCTGTGCTCAACTGCAACTGAAAGAAACAAGTGGCGTCCTAAAAGAAGAAATGCTGGGTAACACTCCGTTTGCTATCTATTGTGGGAAATGGGACATTCGAAAAATGAGTGATAAATGGCGCTTGGCTGCTATAGCGGCTGGAAATAATAAGTATATGACAGGTATTAATGTCGTGAGAATGCGTTATCCGCAAGTATTGCTAATGTATGCAGAAGTAATGAATGAGTTAGCGGGACCGGATGGTGGATATACAGGATCAGCAGGCGTCACTGCCCGTAAGGCGCTAGAGACTGTTCACGCCCGTGCTTATGACGAAGCAAACAAGTCCATAGCCAAAAACTATATATCTGCTATTCCTGCAAACAAAGAAGATTTTTTCAATGCTATCGTCAACGAGAATGCATGGGAGCTCGCCGGAGAAGGTTTTCGTAAGTTCGACCTGATCCGCTGGAATCTACTTAGCAAGAAGATAGAAGAGTTCAAGGCTAACTATATAAGTCAATTGAACGAATACCCTGACAAAATCTATTTCAATTACAAAGACGCAGCAAAAACCATTATAGATATGTCAAGTGTGACATGGTTTGAAAAACCTGCAACACCAGCAAATTACCAAGACAGTAAGGCATACTATGGTGCCGAACTGACTGCGACTACTCAAACTCAGCTATTAACCAATTTACCTTCTATTTCATCTGGATTAAATAGTACTGTAAAAAATCGTTATCTAATGCCGATAGCTTCCACAACCATTTCTGCTTCTAATGGAAAAATAAAGAACTCATACGGCTACAGTAATTAATACCAACTTGAATAATAAATAATAAAGAAGATGAAGAAATTAAAATATATAATAGGTTCAGGGGTATTAATGCTCCTCACCTCATTCCTCACTGTTTCCTGTACAGATGGCAACGACTGGGATGTAGACAGCTCCCACAATCGGGTATTCAGTGTTTTATCCACCTCTATATCATTATCAGCTGAAGCAACAACCGCAGAGCTAAAATGGAGTAAAATAACTGACGCTGAATATTACATAATAGAGGTGAGTTCCGATTCATTGCACAATGATATACCTATGGGAGGTAATAACAGCGTTGTTTTTGGTGAAGACAAGTCTATCACAAGCACCCCTTACGTGCTAACAGGATTAGAAGCAAATAGCAAATATTTCCTTCGCATCAAGGCAATGTCCTCACTAAAAGAGGAGTCAAAATGGTCTTATCCTTCTGAGAAAAAATCGTTTAATACGAAGTCTGAGCAAATATTTTATCCTATTACAGATGGAGACCTAGAAGCTACAAAAGTCACTCTTCGCTGGCCAGCAGGACAGGTTACTACTGATATTACGCTCAACCCAGGAGATATTAAGCATACCATTACTGCAGATGAAATTACAGCAGGCGCTGCCACTATAGCAGGATTAACTACAGAAACCAAGTACACAGCTATAATGAAAAATGGGACTAAAACTCGTGGCACAATAGAATTCACTACTTTAATTGACCTGGGTGGCGCTACAGCTATAAATGAAGGAGATAGTCTGGTTGCAATACTAAATGCTGCAGTAGACGGGGATTCATTTGTTATCATGAAAGGAGAATTCGATTTAGGGGAATACACATTGACTAAAGCCGTTTCTCTAGCTGGATATAAAGCGTCAGAAAAACCAACAATTAGAGGAAATTTTAAACCTAGTGGAACAGTAGGTTCGTTAGATTTGAAAAATCTCATCCTTGACGGGGCTGTCAGCGGCGTGGCTACAAGAAGTCAGTTAATAAATGCAGATGCTACATCTACGGTAGGTAATGTAAATATAATTGCTTGTGAAATTAAGAACTATAAATCAGGACTAATTAACAATAACACGAATGGTAAGTTTAGTAATGTCAAAATATCGGACTGTATAATTACTAATATTGTAGGCGATGGAGGCGATGGCTTCGATTTTAGAGGAGGAACTCTGGCTTCACTTACAGTAGAGAACTCTACATTTAATTCAGGATTCCGGGCATTTGTACGTGTGCAGATATCAAGCAATATCAAATTTAACAACTGTACCTTCTATAAGATCTGCAACTTTAACAATAGCAATAACAGCGGTTTCTTCCGATGCGGAGGTGGGACTTTAGAAGTAAGTAAATGTTTATTTGTAGGAACTGGTGTGAGTACATATGGCAACTGGTCTAAAGCGTCGTCCAACATGGGTGCTACACCAACTTACAACAATAATGTTTATTATGATTGCTTAAATCTGTGGGCTGGGTTATATACCAATCCTTCATCTTGTGATGCTACAGAGAAGGACCCACAATTCAAGGATGCTGCAAATGGCGATTTCACTGTACAAAACAGTAGTGTATCGGCGGGTGATCCTAGATGGCTAAAATAATTAAATACTAATTGATAAGAAAAGAGTAAAGGCTTTTCAACCTTTACTCTTTTTCAAAAAAAACGGACATGAGAATATTGACAAGAGTATTATTACCCCTTATTTGTATCCTTTTTACAATAAACGAAGTAAAAGCAGACGATCGGTATGCCTATCTATATAAGGATCTGCCTTTTCAGATGCCACAAATAACACGACCTGTATTTCCCAACAATAAGATCTCCATATCTGATTTTGGAGGTGTTCCGGATGGAATAACATTGAATACCGAGGCTTTTGCTAAAGCGATAGATGCCCTTTCCCGAAAAGGAGGAGGTACGCTCAATGTACCTTCAGGGGTTTGGTACACAGGCCCAATAGTATTCAAGTCGAATATTAATCTTCATCTGGAAAAAGGAGCTCTAATATTATTTTCGTCCGATTTTAATCTATATCCGCTGGTAAATACTATTTTCGAAGGGCTAGACACACGTCGTTGCCAATCTCCGATTTCTGGACGAAATCTTGAGAACATAGCAATAACAGGTGAAGGCTCTATAAATGGCTCTGGCGAGGCTTGGCGTCCCCTAAAGAAAGGAAAAGTGACAGATAGTCATTGGAAAAAAGTGATCAGCTCCGGAGGAGTAGTTAAAGACAAGAATTATTGGTTTCCATCAGAGGGTTCCCTTAAAGGTCTCGAACGTAGCGACATGAATGTACCTACAGGAACTTTGTCTGAGAAAGAATGGATGGAAATAAAAGACTTCCTTCGTCCTGTTATGGTAAGTTTCATTGAGTGCAAGAACCTCTTGCTTGAAGGAGTTTTATTCGAAAATTCTCCGGCATGGAATATTCACCCGTTAATGTGTGAGAATGTTATAATTGATAATATATATGTACGCAATCCGGGCTATGCACAAAATGGAGATGGAGTAGACCTGGAATCATGTGTAAATTCGATTATAGTTAACAGTACTTTCGATGTAGGAGATGATGCTATTTGTATAAAATCAGGAAAAGACGAAGACGGACGTCGCCGAGATCGTCCTACTGAAAACGTTTTAATCGATAACTGCAAAGTATTTCAGGGACACGGAGGCTTTGTTGTCGGCAGTGAAATGTCTGGTAGTGTGCGCAACATTTCAGTGTCCAATTGTCAATTTTTAGGAACAGATGTAGGTCTTCGCTTCAAGAGTCGTCGTGGACGCGGAGGAGTAGTAGAAAACATCTACATCAGAGATATCAATATGTTTGACATTGCCACAGAATCGTTCCTGTTCGACCTATACTACGGAGGCAAGTCTGCATCGGAATCACTGGAAGATGGAGATGAAGCTCCTGTTGAAGAAACAGTACCCAATGTAGATGAAACGACCCCATCATTCAGAGGTATTCACGTCAAGAATCTGACTTCACGAAATGCTCGTCGTGCCATGTTCTTCAACGGATTACCAGAAATGAAAATAACAGACATTAACGTAGAAAATGTAATTATATCTGCTACTCTCGGTGCTGAAATAGTAGAATCTGAAGGTATCAATCTCAAGAATGTAAAGATAATACCGAAACAGGGACCTGCATTGATATTAAGAAATGTAAGCAACTTAGAATTAGTTGATTTCAAGTACCCTTCTGCACTGAAAGAAGTGGTAAATATGAGTGGTGAAAATAAAAACATAAAATTACCTGCGAGTTTAAATAAGGATTTAGTAAACAAGGTAAAATAAAGATGGTTAGGTTTATGAAGGTAAAAATCCTTATAGTATTATTGTTCTTAGCATCTGTTGTATCAGCAGAAGCTAAGGCAAAATACTTTGTCCGGATGGCTGATTCGGAAATGAAAAGAAACTCCGAGGCATGGATGCTCGATTTCTCTCCAAAACCCAAATGGAATTATTGTCACGGACTAGAGTTACAAGCAATACTGCAAGTCTGGGAAAAGACAGGTGATGCAAAGTATTACGATTATGCATACAGTTTTGCCGATCTTATGGTAGAACAAGATGGTCAGATTAAAACATACAAACCTTTGGAGTATAATATCGACCGTGTCAACTCGGGAAAAATGCTTTTCCCTATCTATGCTCAAACTAAGGAAGAACGATTTAAAGAAGCATTAGACTTAATGCGTAACCAAATGAAAACCCATCCACGAACAAAGGATGGCAGCTTCTGGCACAAAAAAATATATCCTCATCAGGTATGGCTCGATGGTCTTTACATGGCTTGTCCGTTTTTGGCAGAATATGGAAAGACATTTAATGAACCCTCTTTATTCGATGAGGCTGCATTACAGATTATAGATACCCATAAATATCTGCACGATGCCAAAACCGGATTATATTATCATGGTTGGGATGAAAGCCGTCAACAGCGATGGGCTGATCCGACTACAGGACTATCGCCGAATTTTTGGTCAAGGAGTATAGGCTGGTACATGATGGCAATGGCTGATGTTTTAGATTATATGCCAAAAGATCACCCAAAACGTGAAGAAATAATTTCTATCTTTAGGGAGCTTTGCAACTCTGTGGAAAAATACAGGGATCCCAAAACCGGCATGTGGTATCAGGTTACCGATCAAGTGAACAGAGAAGGAAACTATATAGAGTCAAGCGCTTCAGCCATGTTTATTTATTCGTGGGTAAAAGGTGCCCAAAAAGGTTATTTAAGCAAAGATTATCTCGATAAAGGAGAAAAAGCGTACGATCAATTCGTCAACCGCTTTATCAAAGAAAATGAAGATGGTACAATATCCCTTACGGATGGGTGTGGAGTGGCCGGACTGGGAGGAGAGAAAAATTACCGTGACGGAAGTTATGAATACTATATAAATGAAGCGGTTAGAGATAATGACCCAAAAGCTGTGGGGCCATTTATTATGCTAAGCATTATGCTCGACAAATAAATTGGAAATCAAATGAATAAATTGATATTGTTTTTAGTTGGAATGATGGGCTTCCTGCAAATGGAAGCTCAAACTCCAGCTTTTCCGGGAGCGGAAGGTGGAGGAATGTATACAACAGGAGGCCGCGGAGGTAAAGTGTATTATGTAAATACACTCGAAGATACCTTGGGTGGTAATAAAAAGACACAAGAAGGTTCCCTTCGTTGGTGTTTGAAAAGACCAGGTCCTAAAACAATATTATTTAAGGTAGCGGGCATCATTCGGCTAAAATCAAAATTATCTGTAACAGATAGTACGACCATCGCAGGACAAAGTGCTCCCGGTGACGGAATCTGCATAGCAGACTATCCCGTAAGAGTGGAAGGTGATGATGTTATTATCCGATATATGCGCTTTCGTATGGGTGACCTCAAGGGGGCACAAGACGATGCCTTATATGGTATGCGCAATAAGAATCTCATCATAGATCATTGTTCTATGAGTTGGAGTACTGACGAGTGTTCGTCCTTTTATGACAATGAAAACTTCACCATGCAGTGGTGCATCATATCGGAAAGCCTTCGGGCATCTGTACATGCAAAAGGCAGTCATGGCTACGGAGCTATATGGGGTGGAAAAAAAGCATCTTACCATCATAATTTATTAGCACATCACGACAGTAGAAATCCACGCATGTGCGGTAGCAGATATAGCAATCAACCTGAACTGGAATTGGTTGACTTTAGGAATAATGTAATCTATAATTGGGGAAGTAATAGCGGATATGCAGGAGAAGGTGGCAGCTATAACTTCATCAACAACTACTACAAACCATCCGCAACTTCTTCCAACCGCAGTCGGATCTTTTCGCCGAATGCCGATGAGGGAGCTAATAAACAGGCTAAAGGTGTTTGGGGTGCTTTCCACCTTAGTGGGAACTTTGTATTCGGAAACCAGAAGGTTACTAAAAACAATTATCTTGGGCTTCAACCCAATCCCGACACAAAAGATATTCAGGAGTTGATTTCATATATGCCTTTCGAAGTTCCATTTGTTACGACAGATGATGCAGAAACCGCTTATAAAAAAGTTTTAGATAAAGCAGGAGCTTCCTACAAAAGAGATAAGACCGATACTCGTATAGTAAACGAAGTAAAAAAGGGACTAACTCCTAAAAGAGCATTCCATAATGCCGGAACAAAACCGGGGATGATAGATTCTCAAAACGACGTAGGAGGATGGGAAGCTTACACATACGATTCTGCACTCATTCCTGTAGATTCGAATATGGATGGCATTCCCGACGGATGGCTCGAAAAACATCACCCTGGCAAGTCAGCAAATGATTTAGATGAAAATGGCTATACTTACCTTGAGGTCTATTTAAACAGTTTAGTAGAAAAAAAATAAAACGATGAAGAACATTATTCTTTCTTGCCTGATTCTATTTTCTCTTTGCGCATATTCTCAAGAAAAGACTGAGTATATTGTAGACAGAAATGGTACGGGAGATTTTCGCACTATTCAGGAAGCAATAAATTCTGTACGTACAGCTGACCCAAGAGGATTGATAACAATTCGTATCAAAAACGGAGTATATAAAGAAAAACTGGTGATTCCTCCACACGTAACGAATATAAAGATAATAGGGGAAGATCGGGACAAAACAATAATCAACTACGACGACCACGCCAATATAAACAAGATGGGGACTTTCAAGACCTATACTTTCTTATTGAGCGGAAACGATATCACATTGGAAAACCTGACTATAGAAAATTCTTCTGCCGAAATGGGGCAAGCAGTAGCATTGCATATCGAGGGCGATCGCGTTGTAGTTCGTAACTGCCGTTTGTTAGGGCATCAGGATACGCTCTATGCAGGCAGAGATGGAGCAAGGCAATATTTTGAGAACTGCTATATAGAAGGAACCACCGATTTCATTTTCGGCCCTGCGACTACATGGTTCGAAGGCTGTACAATCCATTGCAAGAAAAACTCATATATCACAGCAGCCAATACGCCTCAGAATATTAAATTCGGATACATTTTCAACAATTGTACAGTAACCGTTGCCGACAGCGTAACTGAAATGTACTTGGGACGTCCGTGGCGTGCCTATTCCATGACATTGTTCATGAACAGTACATTGCCAAAAGAAATAAAGCCGGAAGGATGGGACAACTGGCGTAATCCAGAGAATGAAAAAACAGTCCGATATACGGAGTTCAACAATAAAGGAAAAGGTGCTAGCACTGCGAACCGTGTAAAATGGTCGAAAGTACTAACCCCATCCGAAGCTAAAGAGTATACCATCGCAAATGTATTACACGGTTGCGATAACTGGAATCCATTGACTCAATAAGAACAAAAGACCATTTTGATTACTATAAAAAGCAGGATAACAAGTTCTTCTAATTTTTTAATAAATATTTTTGCAATCTCTGTTATTCTCTTTCAGTTTTAACACCTGTATTTATCATGAAAAAAGCTTTGTCTTCTTCATTTACAGACTGAAAAAACTCTAATAGAAAAGTAAAATGAAAATTCGATTTATATATTTACTTCTGCTGGTCATCCTATTCCATGCAAATGGAATGGCACAGATACGTATACTTACCATTGGGGATTCTACTATGGCCGATTACGATGAGGTAAAGAACAGTGAGAGTAAAGAGAAAAGAGGGTGGGCACAAATGCTTCCTTATTTTTTGACTGATGGAGTTCAGGTTGACAATGCAGCAAAGAATGGCAGGAGTTCTAAATCTTTCTATTTTGAATTTTGGGGAACATTAAAGGAGACTCTTAAACCGGGAGACTATGTCGTGATCCAATTTGGGCATAATGACGAGAAAAATAATGGACAAGATGCTCCGGAAGGTAATCCAAAAGATAGAGGAACTGCACCTTGGGGTCAGTATCAGAAATATCTGAAATTATACATTGACGAATCGCGAAACCGTGGAGCTATACCTATTTTGGCAACACCTGTTGTCCGTGGACTATTTGAACCGGATGGAAAAACTCTGACAGCCGTAGCACTTCACAACCTGAAAGATCAATTAGCTATACCAAATGATTCTGCAATGAATTATGTGCAGGCAATGAAAGCTGTAGCGCACGAAACAAATATTCCACTAGTAGATATGACCACCCTTACAAAAGAGTTAGTTACTACTTACGGATCAGAAAAAGCAAAAGAAATCATTTATTGCCAGGAAGATAATACTCACCTCAAAGCATTGGGAGGATTGCTATTCGCTCAATTATTTGCAAAAGATTTAGCAAGTCTAAATATTCTGAATAAATATATCCAGTTTCCTCAGAGAATATCGGTTACGCCTAACTCGATAGATTTTGGATCACAGTTAGCATCTATTCCTTCGGTGAAAGCTATCTCTATAGCTGGAATTGGGTTAGAAACACTTTCTGATATTAGACTGGAAGCAGAACCTCCTTTTGAAGTATCGCTTCATCCTGAAAAAGATTTCAAAAAAGAGATTTCGATAACATCATCGAAAAATGATCTGTATATCCCTGTATATATTCGTTTCATAGCAAGCGGTTCGGAAACATACAATAAGTCCCTACACGTTACCTCAAACAGACAAGAACAGAATATAAAGCTACTAGGCTCCGGAATTGCAGTAGACAAAAATAAAACAATAAAGGTTGAAGTATCTCCAGTAAAAGGGGAGAAAGAACCGAAAGTAAAAGGTAAAGTCTCTGCAAAATTCAATATCTCAGGACTGATATATAAAAACAGAGTATTTACAACACCTGACGAAAAATGGATTGAAGACGAGATAGATATCAATTCATCCCGATATATAGAATTGGCGATTTCAGCAACAGAAAATATTTATATAAACCATCTGTCTTTTAGCATGAAATCTATAGGTACAGATAAGATGCGTTTTACAGCCTTGGGGTCTTTCGATCCAACTTTCTCACAAGTAGATTCGTATGCAGTGATGGAGAGCATCAATGGCAAAAATGTAAAAACTTATTCTTTTGATAAAATGATACCTTTATCGAAAGGTAAAACATACATACTAAGAATATACCCTTGGGACAAAACGGGGGGAAATGATAAGTATTTATTATTGGAAAATATTACGGTAAAAGGATTAGAAGCCGAAAGAAGGTGACCCCCTTTTAGATACGCACTCTGTCTGGATGATGAAAATTGCGCAGACACAGATTGATTCGAAATTAGTGAAATGTTAGAATAGTGTTTTTAGGTTAGATTAGGAGTGGAGACCAGTACTCAGGTTTCTGCTCCTTTCTTTTTCCGTTTGAACAGCACTGTGCTAATATCTGTTTATAACCATTTTCTCACTTTCTTCTTTTCCATCAAAGAATATATTTTCAAGAAAAAAGGTACAGCCCTACCTATCGGATAAAACAGACGAAACATTGTTGATGGGAAAACCTGTTTTTTGCCTTTCTCAATTCCTCTGACTATTTTTCGGGCTACCGTAGATGCTTCCTGCACAGGAAATGGCAAAGGTGTAGAATCCTCACCTGTCGCCTTGTCGAAAAACTCGGTACGCGTCGCCACTGGATAGACTGTTGTAATCTGAATATTATCTACTTGCTCGTATCGGTATGTCTGCATAAAATGGTGTAATGCCGCCTTAGTAGAACAATAAAGAGAATAGGCCGGCAAAGAGACCAATCCTGCTCCGGATATTGTACAAGCAAAAGCTACCTTATTTCCTTTGCTTTCCTCAACCAGTTTTTCTAATGAGTAAATCGGCGAAAAAACATTCAGATTATATATTCCCTCTATATGCTGCCAATCGGGCGTATCTATTTTTTCCAGATATGCATATCCGGCATTCGCAATAAAGATATGGACCTCACCCAAAGTCTGCTTTGCATATTCAAAGGCTTTATCTACCCCTTCTTTGCAGCTTACATCAGCTGCAAACGGATAAACCAAATTCTCTTTCGGTAGAATGTCTTCTATATGACGGGCTACAGCTATTACCCTCGCTCCTTTAGCTACCAACATAGGTAACATCTCGAGTCCGATACCCGAAGATGCCCCTGTGAGTATTATATTTTTACCAGTTAGTTGCATAAGCCCATCATAGCTAGTGATTGGTTAGATTAGGTACAAATTTAAAGAAAAGCATAATGCATCTATGCTATACCTTTAAAAATATTTTGTGTTTATACATAAGCCTTATAATCAGAAACAGCATAATAAACTGCCCCAACGAAATGAAGAACGGGAATAATACGCCTGAAAATTGCTCAACACCACGAAGCAAAAGGCCAGAAACCAAATCAAGCCCCATCACGGTATATAATAAATAAGCAGCAATAGCATTTAACCCTAAATATCTGAAAGCCTTAGTCCACCACGAATTAACCTTAAGCATATCTGTAATCCAATAGAAAAATGCTAATAGAAGGAAACAGATACCACTACTAAACAGAACCATAGACGGAGACCATATTTTCTTTATAATTGGCATCTGCAGATGCAATAATAAACCAGCCACAACTAAAGCCCCTCCGATGAATAATAACATTTTAAGTTTCTGCTTAGGATCGGTATATTTGCCCATTACATATCCGGCACAATACCCAGAAAACACGGTGGCACCAAATCCAAGACTGCTCAGCACCCATGTATATTGTGTCCCATCTCTGAAACTTCCCAAAAGCAAGTTATCTATATACATAGCCAAATTACCCTCCGGTGTTAAGACTCCGCTGCCATATCCCGGAACAGGAACAAACATCAATAGAACCCAGTACAAGACTAGCAATCCGCCACCCCAAAGCATTTGAATCGAAAGCTTTCTCGTATTAAGTACAATGAGAGCTGTAATCAGATATCCAACGGCAATAGCATGAAGTGTATTACAATAAACATGAAATACACCTAAATCCAAATCGAGCAAATTACCTTGAACAATCCAGCCTAAAAAGAATAGTATAAAGAAGCGTTTCAGTACCTTCTTATGCAACTGCAATGTTGTCAATCCTTTTGACCTCTGTTTTTCGAAAGACAAAGGCATTGACAGTCCCGATGTAAAAAGGAATAACGGCATGATAATATCCCAAGCTGTAAAACCTATCCAATCAGCATGCTCGAGTTGATACATTACAGACTCAGCAAAACCGGAATCAAACGTACCAATCAGTCGACGCAAAATATCGCCGGCTCCTACCAAAAAAAACATATCGAAGCCTCTTAGAACATCTATCGAGGCCAGGCGTTCTGATTTTATTTCTTGTTTCATTTTCAATGAATTAATGGTTAGTTAGTATTTCTCATATTTAGTACACGCCCTCCTCTTGTACAAAAAATTATACAAGAATTAAGTATATTGCCGATAAGGGTAGCCGTGAGCCTTTACTTGATTTTCTCGAACCAAGGTAAACGTTCTAACGGGATATCTTTAAAGCTATATTCTTTTCCCCCTTTGTATGTTTTCCCCTCATCATCACGCCATTGCCCTTTTGGAAGCTTTACTTTTCTGATATTGTCTTTCGTCAAAACAGGAGCAACCAAGTACTTATCCCCTAACATAAACTGATCTCTGCAATCCTCGAAACCTTCGTTAGGAAAAGAGTATTCCATATAGCGCATGATTGGCTCACCTGTTTCAGATGCTATTTTCGCATAAGAAAGAATATAGTCGCCCAAAGCTTCGTGATGTTTTGCGAACTTAACACAGATGTCCAGATGCTTCTTATCTAATATTCTCCACGGCGCAACAGAAAATTGCATCATCGGCATCATTGCATGTATTTGACAAGAACGAACAATTAATTGCTGATCGAAACTATCAGAATCCACATTTAGAAAACTAGAGTATTCCCCTCCTCCAATCATATCAGGACAACTATAAGCGTGTCCTAAAAGTCCGGCTGCAAGCATATCTGGAATCAGCAGTTTTATATCGTTCCAAGAGTAAGTTTTATCGTGCAAACGTTGTACAATCGGTTGTCCTCCCATCTTCCAACAAGCCCGGTATTCGTTATAAGGGAATTCCAATCCCATCTTAGCCCAAAGCTCACTCTGATAAGCACCGTACGATTTTCCGTCATAAACATCGATATCCTTTTCGTTATACATCTTAGCATCTCCTGCATCAAATTTAAACCCATCAACTTTATATTCTTCAGACAGATTTTTTAGCGTTGAAAGCAAATAATTATAAGCTTCGGGATTGCTTAAGTCATAGCAGGCACTATAGCCATTCCACCAATGGATCATCGCCGGTTCATCAGATCCCTTCTTTTTAATTAGGTACCCTTTACTTTTTAAATAACGAAACTCCCTGCTATCAGGGCTAACAAAAGGACATATCCACAGCATTACTTTAAAACCCATCGCATGAAGTTCGTTCATAAGAGCTTTAGGCTCAGGAAAAGTCTCTTTTTTAAATTCAAAATTGCCGTAATACTTTTGCCAATTATCATCTATCATCAAAATACCAGAAGGCATTCCGTTGGCTATTATATTTTTAGCATAATCAAGTACTCCCGCCTGACTTTGATCGTACATAAGCTCTATCCATGTATTATACTGAGGCTTATTGAACAAAATATGGGGAGGTACTTCTCCCGATGGTTTGAAATGAGTTTTGCAAGCGGCGAGATATGTTTCTCTCAAAGTATTTCCCGCAAGAGTAACTTTCACCTGTTCTACAGAAGAGGTTATATGTATTTTGTTGTCCTTAAATTGATATACAAAAGGGGCATCACTCCAGATATAGCGTCCTTTATTAGATACCAAAAAAGGTGATGTCTGATTGTCGAAATTGTCATACCTCAAGTCAATAAGAGGACTGGTAATATAAGGCATATAACTACCCTGTTTTGTTGCTCCTCCCCACCATTTTTCGTTTGGTAATATATCGATATTAGAAATATATTGAGCATTAAGGTTTATAGATAAAAAGATTAAGATAAAAAAGAGAATTTTCTTCATAGCAATTTTTATTTATCAATTATGTTTATTTTTAAAATCTGAAGGAGACACTCCAAACTGAGCTTTAAATGCCTTAGTAAAATAAGATGGACTCTCTATTCCCACACTGAAAACGACCTCTGTGACAGTCTTATTCGTCGTACTTAGGAGATTAGCTGCTCTATCAAGCCGAAGTTTTAAGATATACTGCCCCAGAGTCATGTCTGTTATATCCTTGATTGTACTATACAACTTTGTTCTGTTTAGCCCTATTTCCGTACATAAGAAATCAACGGAGAAATTGGGATTCGAAAGATTTTTCTCAACCAGATCTACAAACTTTGTAAAAAGATTATAGGTTTCCTCATCTTTCAATTTCTGCTTTATTCCTTGTTGTAGATGATTATTGTCTTTATTCAGTTCTTGTATTTGCTTTGTTCTTTTCAGTAAATTATTCACTGTCGCTTTTATAATCCTCAGATCGAAAGGTTTTGAGATATAGGCGTCAGCCCCGCTCTCGATTCCTTCTATCTGATCCTCAGGCATCGCTTTTGCTGTCAGCATCACAATAGGGATCAGACAAGTCTGTAAGTTATTTTTCAATCTGGCGCATAATTCGATACCATCTATCTTAGGCATCATTACGTCTGTAATAATAAGATCAGGATAATGAGAATTGGTCATTAGCAAAGCCTCTTCACCATCGGGAGCCGTAAGAATATTGTAATCATTCTTCAATAACGATTTAAGAACCATCAGAATTTCCTTATTGTCATCCACTAACAGTATTGTTGATTTATTACTGTTGATAGCGCTTACTTCCTCCCTATCAGGATTCAGATTCTCATATTCAACTGCAATATTGTATAAATACTTTTCCAGGTCGAACTTACTGGTCTCTGATTTATTTATATCCTTCAGGTAAGAATCGTCTAGCGGAATACCTATAACAAACTCAGTACCTATGCCCAATTCGCTACTTATAACCAGCCCCCCATGATGTACTCGCATTATCGATTTAACCAAGGCTAAACCAATACCAGAGCCTTTATTTGGTTGATTATTTATTTGAAAAAAACGATCGAAAATAAGAGATAAAAATCGTGAATCTATTCCGACTCCATTGTCCTGAACTTTAATTATCAAATGCTTATCACCATACAGGTTATCGAGATATGAATATGACTCTTTAAAGAACACATCAGTCTTCCTTAGATTACCAACCAAAACGGATATATTTATTATAGCATCTTCTTGCTTCGAGTTTTTTATACTATTTGATATTACATTAGAGATTACTTTTCCCAAATGCTCTTCATCCAACCATAGGTTTATAGTATCCTGTGGAATCTGTGTTTGCATTTTGATACCTTTCATATGTGCCCACCCCGAAAACTCGTCAAATATTTGACTCAAATAATCTGTCGTAGACACATATGTTGCATTCAGTTTGATTCCATTGATATCAAATCGATGAAAATCTAACAGTTCATTTATGAGCTTAAGCAGTTTATTACTGTTCTTCTTAATCAAACCAAAGAACTTATCTTCTTTTACTTCCGCATTCGATTCTTCGATCTCAGCAACGCCCGTATTAATCAGCGTCAGAGGAGTTCTAAATTCATGAGCAACATCTGTAAAGAAATTTATCTTCATTTGCATAATTTCTTCGCTCTGTTCTTCACGTTTCTTTTGCAACTCAATGGTTTGCTTCATTTGCAACCATTTGATCAGTGATCTACTTACAAAATAGATGAGCGTAATAAAAAGAATGCAGTATAGTGCGATTGCCCACCACGACAGCCAAAATGGAGGAAGTATAGTTATGTCCATTTTAGACACTTCCTCATCCCAATCTTTCCATCCCCGCGAGTTAACAATCAGAGTATATTTTCCATACGGTACTTTATGGTAAGAGACTTTCAATTCTTCCCCCATTTCGATATATCTCCAATCCTGGTCATATCCCTCCAACTTATATCTATACCTTATATGTTTGCCCTTCTTATAAAGCAATGGGGAAAAGTCTATAGAGAAGTTATTATTATTGTGTTTCAGTGTTATATGCGTAGAATATTCTATATCGGAGTCTATCAGTTTTCCAGCAATGTACATTCTTGAAAAAGAAACAGAAGGAGGAATGACTTCGGCAATATTATTTTGAGGAGTGAAATAATTCACACCTTCGGCTCCACCAAAATATAAATTAGCATCGGGATCTTTACACGAGGAAGACGTGCCAAACATATAACTTTGAAGTCCATCACTTATATCGAAAGTATTGAATCGTTTAGAGCTGGGATTAAAGTAAGTGAGAGAATACCCTCCACACCATATATTTCCATATTTATCGATTTCCACACTTTCTATATCATTTGATGGCGCCCCGGATTCCACGCCATAATATTCAGCCCTGTAATCATACTTACCATTCGAATCCCTAAATATCACCTTGTTTAATCCGCTTCCCAACGAACCGACCCAATATATAGAGTCGTTCTCTTTATCGATCGGCCACAGATAATCGCCACTTAAACTTCCCTCTTTCCCTTGTTTGGATTTATAATGTACAACATCTTTTATGTCCCCTGTCTCACTAAACAATATTCTATTGATTCCCGAGGCAGAAGTGATGACCAATTCGTTCTTATCCAAATCAGAATATATACTATGTAAAAGATTTGTAGACAGGGGCTTCGATGAAGAGGTAGTTACTGACAAAAGCTTCTTATAACTATTACCATGAGGTTCGAAACAATCAAGACCATCCGCAGTAGCAGCCCACATTCGATTATATTTATCAAAAGCCAAACAGAATATATAGTTTGAAGCTAAGAGTTTTTCTCCTGTTTTTTTTGTTTTCTTATCAATAATAACAATATCGCTGGAAACTGCCGCAAATATATTTTTACTATCCGATATCATACTCGTCACCGATGGAATCAAGCTCTTTTCATATAAAAAGAGGTCGACTTCCTTTGTTTTTGTATTGAATCGGCTAATACCACCATGCTTAGTTCCAAGATAGACATAACCTTCGTCATAATGAAGGCAACTTATAAACTCAGATTTTAGCTTCGTAGCCGAAGTTTCCGGATTGTATTTTATAAGTTTGAAAAAATTTGCCTCATTGTTAGTATATGATAATCCGCTATCCCAACTAGGAATCCAAATATTTTTATATTTGTCAATATATATATTATTGATATCGTTGCTAATAGACCTTTTATCCCATGGGATATTACTATACTTCACATAGCTTTCCCCATCTTTGTTCAGTCTCAATAGACCATCATTGGTAACTATCCAAACATACTCTTTATCAATATAGAATGTAGATATATTATATCCACTGAATGGGATCTCTTTTTCCAAAACAATATTAAGGTCACCATTGAGCAAATATTTTTGAAGTTTATTTGAGGTGCAAACCCATATTCGGTTATCATTCATCCCCATTTCCTGAATCCATGGGTCTAAATTTTCAACTACAAAACCACCAAAAACCACCTCTCCCATACTATTGTTGAAATAATATGACAGTTTTTCTTCACCAAAAATATAAATATTTCCCCTTTCGTCGCATACAAGTTTTGGTTTACCCTTCAACGACTTAAATTCTTTTTCCCCACCTATATTTTTAGGTTTTAACAACAAATTCTCCCCCTTATGAATCTCTACTAATCTTACTGTATTTTGGCGCGAAATCAACCACAACCTATTGTTATGATCAGTCTTTATATCATTTACTTGCGTGTAAAAGGCCTGTTCGCCATCAGTTGACTTAAAGTCAATATACTTTTTTGAGTGAATATCGAAGCAAACAAGGCCTGCTTCAGTAGCCATAAATAAAATATTCTTTATGATCTCAATAGAATATATTCTATTATTGTAAACTGAATTTATATCGTTGAAGCCATATTTATACGAATCGAGCTTATATCCATCATATCTGTTCAATCCCCGATGGGTTCCTATCCATATATAACCGAGAGAGTCTTGCCTCACGCTTGTAACATTATTATGTAGCAAACCATCGTTACGGGTGAGATGGCTAAATGAAAGCTCCGGACTATTCTGGCTCAAAATAATCCCAAACAACAATAATGATACGAATGTTAATATAAATCTTCTCACGGCAAATTTTATTTAAGAGGATGCTCAAATATAAGCATCCTCTCTAATAAAAGACTAAAATGCTGTCAATACATTAGATGAATATGCGTTTCCTTTCGATCCGGATATTGTTACTGTATGTATTTTATTGTATCCTGTAGCAGCATCCCACATACCAAGATTTGCTAATTGAATGCTAAACTGAGCTTTATCAGACAGAGTAGGTTTAGGATCTGGTAAATTCAGATAAATATCATACTCCCCATGTTTTATATCTGCGGGAATTCCCAGTTTTATAGCAACCGTCTTTTCTTCTTGCGGATACCACAAACGAGGATCAGTATCCACCGCTACTTTATATTTTTCAGCACTGTTTGCTTTCGATATAAATATAACTTCTACATTCCTAGGATTAACTGGTGAAGCCCAACCCATATTCTTCAGCTTTAAATCCATTTCAAAAGCATCGCCTGCTCCCGGATCATTTTTGTATTTACCCGAAGTAAGTACAAATCTGTAACCTAAACGCTTTTTAATTTCATTTATACATCCGCTTACCACCCAATCGTTTATCACACTCGTATGATAATCCATATTGATGTATGACCAATGATACCTTTCAAATTCTTGCAAAGCGTTGAAACATTCCGAGTAAGACGAAGGCTGACAAGTTTCTCCCCCCATTACCAAATAACGAGTCTCATATTGCCAGAAACGCTTGTAATCTCTGTTTGCTCCGTTGTATGTTCCTCTATCATCATTGTCCGCTAAGAAACAATCGTTGTGCCCGCCCAGACGAGACATTTTATTTCCATTAAATGCTGTTGCAGCAGTTACAGTGTCAGCAGCAGTAATATCATATGCCATAATTTTCGCACCCGGTGTACGGATACCAATCATGCGTTCTTGAGGGAGAGCATCGAACAAAGCCTCCAATACATTTTTGCGAGGAGCGTAATCCTCTACAGTTTCAGGTTGAAAATTGTAATGATCCGTATAATACCACTCACCCCAAGCCCCTACAAATCCTGCCTGAAGAACATAGATAACGTCAACGTATTCCTGAAGAAGAGGTTTCAATTGAGCAATATGTTGCTGTGTCAGATTCCAAGGAGCGTCCAAAGCAGCACTATTTTGGTTATAAGAATAAGCAAATCGCAAGACAGATTTACATCCCCCAGCCCTTAATGCTTCCATGTTCGATTTTATAACCTGTAGATAATCGTTCGAAATAACTTTATCTACAAAATCAGGCATATAATAAACCGTATATATGAGACTATAACCATTATCGTAAATTTCTTTAACAGCATCAGCTGTCAGAGCAGTCGCTCTACCGGAAACAAATTCACGATAAGTATAGAATCCCCTTTCGGGATTCGATATAATGTTGCCACTCTCAATATAATATTTCTCGACAAACTCATCTTTAGAGCCGCCATTGGATTCATCATCACTACACGACAATCCTAAAAAGAGCAACGAGAAGCAAATTAGAATATTCATTATCTTCATGTCAATAGATTTAAGGTAGTTTTACTGTCATAGCGTTATTCAGACCGCCATCTTCAAGTTTCGACGGAAGTAATCCGGATGATGCCCAGTCCGCATCCATAGCACTTACACCCATCTTAACTGTTTTACCCAATTCAGGAACATAAGAACGGATAATTCTACCCTCTACCTCTACTATGTTATTTTCTCCTGCTACAAATTTAGAAATCTCTATTGCTTTTGATGCTGGTTTATAACGTTCTATCCAAGCCCATTCAGTACCGCCTTTTCCATTGGCATCGTCATATTCAAAAACAGTAGGAGCCAAATCGTCACTCTTTGCTGCTTCTAATAAGAATTCAGTACCGATGTTAGTCCAATACCATCCTAAGAAGCCCGTTTCATTCGAATTATCCTTATCTATATAAAATTGAACAACATTGAATTTAGTCCCATCTGCCTTAAGATAGAAAAACACATAATCAGAATTTCCACAAAGCTTCACCTCTTTCAATGCAACCAAATCTGTTACATAAGAAGCTAGTGAGGAAGTCGCCAACATGGAAGCAGGAACTGCTGCCCAATCACTAAAGTCTCCATCCAGAGTAATATTTACATCTTCCGGATCTGTAGAGCTTCCATCGGACAAATCAACAGATATTTTCTTTGAGCTTGTTTTACCTCTTTCTCCTCTAATAGTCAATTCAACCGAATATTTTTTATTCGCTTTGAAGAAATGCGTCGGATTCTGTTCTGTTGACGTTTCACCATCTCCAAAAGTCCAATAATAACTATCTGCATTTTCCGATTTGTCAGTAAATACGACTTTCTTTTCAAAAGTTTCGTAAGAGAAATTGGCAATCGGCAAATAAAGGGCAATTTGAGCCGGCTCGTCATCGGAGCAAGAAGATATGATTAGTGATATAAAGATCAATAAAATTGATTTTGATATTAAAATAATATTTTTCATAACTATAAAGTATTTTAAGGATTATAATTTAAGGATTTTGAGGAATTCCACTAGTTGTGATTTCATCCAGAGGAATTAAATATTGCAACCTGTTATCTGTAGGCTCTACCACTTCCCAAGTCTGTACACCCGAGAATCTTCTATCCAAAGAAAACTTATTGCGATAGATATCAAAAGCACGGTGCCCTTCGAAGGAAAGTTCTAGTCGACGCTCGTCTAAAACGACATCTAAAACACTTGAGTAGCCTTGCATATTGGTTTTACTAAACAACTGATTACCCGACAAACCAGCTCGTCTACGGATTACATTTACATCCTCAAGAGCTTTATCTGTATTATTTGTTTTTGCATATGCCTCGGCCCTATTCAAAATAACCTCTGCCCAACGAAGCATAACCGGAGAACTAAGCATTGGATCACCATCCTGATAAGAGAACTTGGTCACAAAATATTTAGGCCATCCATAACGGTTTTCCATTTTTAAAGACAGTCTTACCCTGTGTTTTTCTCCGTTGAGATTTATATAATTCTGCTCGTAGCCATTCACTGTCTCTTTCTCAACATATATTTTAGACGAGCCTTCCATGAAGTAATATTTATCTGCATCTGTATCGAAAGTAACATCCCTCAACTCATTCTGATAGAAATCATCATCACCAGGAATAGCCCAACGTATCATATAATTAGTTTCCGAAATGGTCTTTGGCTTAATAAACTTGTTCCGCAAATCGTTTTTGTTTCTGTCAAGTAAATCTAACATAGGATCGGAAGCATAGATTTCACCCCAGCCTTGCCCATCTGTTAAATACATCGAACCTATTGACGATGCTCCGCGAGACTCTCTGGCTGTATGAGCCACAGCCCATAGTGTTTCTACCGAATTAAGTGCATTTGCAAAATAATCAGGATAAGTATTTGATGGCTCTAGTTTTGATTCAGGAGAAGCTCCTCCAAGCATATCATTAACCAGACTGATCACTTTCTCATTTTCCCCCATATAGAGATATACTCTGCTTAATAAGCCCTGAGCAGCTGCTTTAGAAATATAACCGGCATTACCACGGCGTTCGCCCTGGCTCATCAGCCTGATCGCATTTTCAAGATCGGAAACAATCAGATCGTACACCTCACCCACTGTCGCACGTTTAGTTTCGGTGTCGCTCGAACTCTTTCTCAATACAATACCCATATTATCTCGTCCTAAAGAATAGTGTTTAGACCATAATGTTGAAAAATGGAAGTTTACTATCGCCCGAATAAAGTAATTTTCTCCCTTCAGAAAATCTGCTTCTACACTCGCACCATCCTGAACTGATTCAATTACAGAGTTCGCTCCATTAATTATTTTATAGCCGCACCACCACAAATAGCTTATATTGTACAAATTCGCCGCACGTTTATAAGTCAGGGCTTCATACAAAGGGTCACTGGTACGACCTGCCAGACACACATTGTCTCCAATGAACTCAGACATCTGCAAATAGTGACGTACATATGTATTTCCTGTATACGTCTGCCCCATATATTCCATCTGGTCTTTAAACATTGCATAGTTTCCTTCAGTAATGTATTCCGCACTGGAAGGATCCTGCTCCACCTGCTCGGGTGTTAATTTATCATTAGGCAAATAATCCATTTCACATGAGATCATTGACAATGTCACAACTATCAGTATAATTATTTTTCTCATAATAGTATTATTCCTTTTAAAAGTTAATATCAACACCAAATATAAATTGGCGGCTTATTGGATAACTCTCAGTATACAAGCCCGGCAGATTCCAATCACCTTTTCTCATATTTACTTCCGGGTCGGTTCCTGAAAATTTAGTAAACGTGAGAGGATTGTCTACCGAAACAAAAAACTTACATGATTGCATTTTTATTTTCTGAGTCCATGTATTCTTCAGGTTGTATGACAGAGTAATATTTCTTATTCGCAAGAAGCTTCCATCTTCGAGATAGCGTGACGACGTCTTGTTCGAATTTTTATTACCATTCATTACTAATTTTGGATGAGTTGCAACATCTCCGGGTTTCTCCCAACGATTCCATCCCGATTTCAAACTCATCATATTATAACCGAGATATGCTCCATCCGAATCATATTTTTCACGAGTATAGTTGTATACATCATTTCCATAAACAAAGTTTCCTGTAATATGCAGCCCTATACCCTTGTATTCAATTGTATTGGAAAAACCTCCAGAAAATTTAGGTGTAGCCTTTCCTACCACTTGTAAATCGGCTTGAGCATAGTCGTTTGTTCCCTCACTTCCTATTACATTACCTTCACTGTCTTTAATTAATTTTTCCCAGACAGGATCGCCATTTACATAGTCTACTCCAATCCATTTAGGCATATACCAACTGTAGATATCTTGTCCATTTTTCACTTGTTGAGCCACTGATGTACTTCCATATTTCTGAAGAAAACTTTCATTGTTCGGTAATGACATCACTTTATTCTTATTGAATCCTATATTGAAAGAAGTAACCCATGTAAAATCTTTGGTCTTTATATTATCTGAACTAATTTGTATTTCAAGTCCTCTATTTCTTACACTTCCAGCATTTTCCATTCTTTCATAGAACCCTGTACTTGTTGGTTTAGGAACAAGTAATAACAGATCTTTATTTTCGATATTATATACATCCAAATTCAGATGCAATCTTTTCCAGAAACTTATATCAACCCCGACACCAGACATATGAGCAGATTCCCATGCAAGCTGTGGATTTGCAAGTCTTTCGGATATAGCCCCCACTTTATCCTGATAGCTTGAGTTGAGGGCATATATAGCCATTGTTCTGAAAAGATCTATGTTGGAGTTACCTGTTACACCATAACTGGCTCTAAGCTTTAGGAAAGAAATAAGATTATTTCCTTTCAAAAACTCTTCATTGTTTATTAGCCACGATCCGGCAACTGAAGGAAAGTATCCAGTACGTGTATCTTTTCCAAATCGGGAATTAGTATCAGCTCTTAAAGAGGCTGTAAGAAAATATTTATTCATATAACTATACTGAGCCTGACCAAAAGCTGACCATGATGCAGATCGGTATTTATAGCCTTCAACAGAGAATGGGGTTGTTGCGCCAAGCCCGTCCATACCTCCGGGCATACCAGTACCTGCAGCTCCGGTATAATCGTCAACACTCCTTCCAAACTCAAGCCCTATCATGGTTGATAAAGAATGGTCTCCAAAGTTGTTATTTGTTTTCAACAAATTGGTAGAACCCCACGAAGAAAACATTCCAATGTTATTAAGTAAATACCCATTCGCATACTCAGGGTCGATTGTTCTAGGATCGACGTATCTCGAATACTTGTAATTACTTCTCGATGCCCGATTTGATGTAGAGAATGATAACCAATCAAGTATATTCCAATTTAATTGTAAATCGGCGACTAAATCCTGAGCTTTATTTCTTGCATAATTATATTGTTCATTAAAGAGGAAATTACGCTTATCCTGAGTATACCAAGGCTGACCATTGTCAGGACGGGTATCTCCGTTAATTTTCACCAATTTACCATTCTCATCATAAGGGTTATCCCATGGCATACTACCATAAGCCCCTTCTAGATTGATATAGCTTGATGCTTCGCGTCTATGACTCTCTGTATAATTGATACGGATGTTCATATCGACATTACTAGCCAGCTTACTATTCAGATTTACACGAGATGAAATTCTATCAAATTTTGTATTTTTCAATGTTCCTTCCTCGTTATAATAATCTAAACTGGCAAAATAGCCCAGTTTTCCGGTGCTACCTGCAGCAGACAAATAATAGTTCTGTATACTTCCTGTTTGAAAAGCAGCATCGAGCCAATCGAAATTTCGGTCTCGTAGCTCCTCTGGACGCTGACTGGAAAGGGTGGCTGCAGGAAAAAGCTGAGCTTGAACATCATAAATTTCCGCTCCATTCATCATTCTGAAATTCCCCTGCAAAGCATTTTTAAAACCGAAGTTTGTTTTAAAATTAATTTTTGTTGGCTGATCCTGTCCGGCTCTTTTCGTTGTAACAACAATTACACCTCCGGCAGCAGCAGCACCATATAGGGCCGTAGCACCAGCGTCTTTTAATACCGTAACAGTCTCTACATCATTTGCATTGAACGAACCTCCAGGAATTCCATCGACTACAAATAGTGGATCGGATTGAGCTGAAATTGATCCGGCTCCTCGAATTTGTATAACTGCCGCCGAACCAGGTTGCCCCGAAGAATTAGAGATCATAACTCCGGCAACCTTCCCCTGCAACATATTTCCGATATCAGAAGTTGTTACATCCGTCACCTGATCGCCCTTTAAAGTAACAACTGCACTGGAGAGTTCCGCTTTTTTCATACTGGAATATCCCAATACAACAATGTCTTCTAAAATATTAGTCTCTGGCGAAAGAGTAACATCAATCTTATTCCTTCCTTTTATGAGTTCTTCCAGCGACTGAAAGCTTATATAAGAAAAGACTAATATTGCATTAGCATCAGCAGTGATAGTATAATTACCGTCAATGTCTGAAATAGCAGAGATAGTTGTCCCTTTGACTTTTACAGTAGCCCCGATCAGAGGCTCCTTATCTTCCGCCGAAATAATCTTACCCTCAATCTTGATCGATTGAGCCGAAGATAAAAGTGGTAGACAAGTCAAACATAAAATCAGTATTAAATTTTTCATAGAACAGCATTTAATATTAGATTAATCAATTAACATGCGCCAATAGTAAAATTGGCATTAACAACAAACAAAGATATCCCTGAGAGCACAACAAGACTTGCCTTATTGTAATTATTTCTTGTCATATTATACATAAGACTATAACATGCAGAGCCACAAACTAAGATATATAACAAAGAAAAAAGACTTACGGTTATCGTAAGTCTTTTCATATACTGTCAAAGCTTCAACTCGTCAAGAAAACTATTTCTTGCTAATCTCTTTCTCTGTAAGAGGATTAGCCTCAGTTTCTTTTTTCATTTCCTTCTGAGCATCCAGGCTAACAATTCCGGCCATAGGTATTGTTACCTTGAAACCCTGAATATTATTCGAATCATCTCTAACAAAAATAATAGTTCCTCCATATTGAGGCATAGTGAACGTTTCTTCCTCAAGATATTCTAAATTACTCTCTCCTATTGACGCCGAAATATTTAGAATAGTATCATTAACAACGGACACAACTGCATCTTCGGCAAGACTACCGGCAGGGAAAATATATCGTCCTGTATATTCCTGCAAATTTAGTTTAGTTTGTGCATTCAAGGACATGAATACAACTGATAATGTAATAAGTAATAGTATTTTTTTCATATTCATATTATTAAAATCCTACTTTGATTTGTACACCAAACTGACTCGGACTACCTCCTACAAAAGTGGGCATTCCAATCGTGTTACCGCTATTACCTGCATCGATAATATATTTCTTATCAAATGCATTCTTTCCATAAGTGCTGATCTCACAATAAGCTTTTTTATCCAACTTAAATCCAACTCCGGCAGTATAGTTGAATAAACCATATCCATCCTGACTTAGCGATTCGGTATTATCATCTTCAAAATATACCTGAGACTTGTATGAATATGCCGGACGCAAGAATATTGTTTGCCCAGTCGTTAATGGAATAGTAGCATCTACTCCTAATGAAAATGTATGTTTTGGAGTAAGGCGGAAACGATTTCCTGCATATTCCTGGGGGTTTCCGTCTTCATCCTTTTCATTGAATTTACCATCAATATATGCATAATTTACAAATGCACTTAACTGAGGCAAGAAGCGATATCGCAAACCTGTTTCTATACCGAAACTATGTGCCTTTCCTGCATCATCAGCCTGATATTGAGGAGTAAGACTTCCCTCTATTGTTGTCAGTGATGTTGTTTGAAAATGATTCCAATCGTAATAAAACATAGTGAAATCATAATTAAGCCTTCCATTCATTACATTTCCTTTTATCCCTGTCTCGTAGCTCCAAATAATCTCGGGTTGCAGATAGGTTGTTTCAGAAGGAAGGACGCTAACCACACCCGGCCGTCTGCCTCGCGAAACACTGGCATAAATATTATTCCGCTCGAACATATAGTTCAAAGCGAGTCGTCCCACATAAGAAAAATAGTCTTTTGAAGCAGATATTTTTCCATTAGATACAGGATTCAATAAGTTAGGTGATTGGTTCATCAATTGTCCGAAAATACTAGGCTGTGACGACGCAGCAGCTTCGTACGATCCTTTCTGATTCTCATAACTTAACCTGAAACCAGCAGTAAGCCCCAATCGGGATGTAATTTTGTATGTACCATCAGCAAAAAATTCAGCAGCATTATTTATTCCGGTATTTTTTGAAGATTCTTCATGATATGCATTAATAGGATGTTTTGACAAGAAGTCGATTGTCCCTATCAGTTGTTGACGGGTTGCCGCAGGTAAACCCGCAAATATTTGCTCCAGTTTGAGAGGCATCCCCATCTGGGCACTGAATATTTGCTCCAGACTAGTCCTTATATCGGGAATGTTGGTTACATAGTTTGGCTTTCCGTCTGTCAGAGTTGGAACTGAAGGAAATAATATATCCGCAATCCCTGCAATCTGTTGTTCTGATAATGTTCCTGTAGCAGCAAACTGCTCTGTCAGCATTTTTTTCAAAATAGGAGAAATATAGGCTGGATACAAACTTTGTTCATTAATACGCATTGGAACTTCCTGCGAATTATTCTCATAGAAATAACTAGCCCCTATGAAACCGGAAAAATTGTCTTTATTGTCATAGTTAAAGCGAAACTCCTGACTCAATTGTGTTCCCTTTGCTTTCTCTGATACCCAAAGTATTGGTGCAGCCGTTCCATCAGCATCGAACGATTCATCCGAGTCGAATGCGCGGAATCCAGAAATAGAAGAAAATTTCCATTTCGAATTAATCGTATGATCTATTAATAAACCTACTCCTCCTACATTTCTTTTTATATAGAGGTTTTTCCCTTGTTCCAGATCGGCCATTGTATTCGGACCTGTATCACCTCCAGTAGGTGCATACTGCCCGTTTTTAAAAGATGTTCCGGGATAATTGTCATGCTGATAATCTAAAATAAGATCAGCAATTGTTTTTTCACCACCAAACAGACGAGTAGAATTTCTAATAGCCCAAGTACTCTTTCCATTCAGGTCTCCTCCCGAAAGATTCTTGATAAATCCATCACGATCATTGTAATTGAAAGAAAAACGATTCAATAGCTTATCTTTTATTATTGGAGTATTCACAAAACCTGTAGCCAATTTTTGATTATGAGTACCATACCCCAGTGTAACTTCTGCACCCAAAGTATTAACAGGTTTATGACGAACGATATGTAATGCCCCTATTTCGGCACCACGACCAAAAAGTGTTCCTTGAGGGCCTTTTACGACTTCAATTCTTTCCAGATCGAACAGTTCAACTGCTGATCCTCGCGAACGAGATATTGAGATACCATCCTGAAAAACTGATACTCGTGGCTGGGAACGAGAATCTCCATCGTCTGATGTTACTCCCCGAATAACATAACTCGGATTATTGGGGCTTTGCAGTTGCATCTGCATGCCCGGAATATATTCGGACAGTTCATCTAGTTGCTGGATATTTAGTGCAGACAAGTTATTTCCGGACAAGGCACTTACGGCTGCCGGAACTTCAATGTTGCTCTGGCTTCGTTTTTGAGTAGTTACTATTACTTCGTTTAGTAATTTAGCATCTTCTTGCAAAACAACCTGCATATTGCTACTTGCTTGCACCTCTTTAGTTATATAGCCCAAGAAAGAAAAAACAAGTATATCCTGATCTTTTACATTCTCCAGACTGAATTGCCCGTCGTGATTGCTACTAGTGCCCAGTCTTGTTCCTTTCAGAACAACATTGACACCAGCAAGCGCTTCGCCCTTATCATCTAATACCTTTCCTGATATACCTCTTTGTTGTGCATTAAGAGAGAGATTAAAACAAGTAATAAATAGCAAGCTGAATAATAAACCAATATACCTCATAGTAAATATTTAATTTGTTATATACTTGTCAAAGCAACATAAATAGAATTACCACGAGATGAATGCTCTATTACAATTCTGCTAATATTTTTTACGTATTGTAACAAAAAAGAGCGGCTAAATAACTAGCCGCTCACTTAAGAAAAGAGAAGTGTTTTCTATTTTGGAAGTTCTTTTATCTGATATGAACTACTTTGAGTAAACACTCGTCCAAACATATCAGCAGCCCGAACTTCTATACGGTGTTCTCCAACAGGGAGAGTACTAGGAATATTAGCTCTCCACAAGTGGCGACATATTTGTGCATTAGAAGGTCTGCGTACAGGTTTTACATCATCTGAATAATCCCAATCCTGCATATAACGATAAAACGCGGGATCGTAATCATCTATTTTTGCCATTTTTGTCCATGAACCATCATCTACACGATACTCAACAATATCGTTGTCGCTACCCATGAAAAAATTGGCATATATACCCGATGTTATCCATCTTCCTTTATAAGGAACTACCTTCGGGTTATATATTGATATCTGGTAATCATCCAATTTTCCGGCCGCTTTATAATCTAATGTATATTGGTTTCCTTTTACATTTATGATAGCATAACCCTGAGGCGTACCATCTCGCATGGTCGAAGTAGGAAGCCCCTTTTCGTTGAGCACACCCGAATACCAGTCTCCACATGTAGTGCCAACATTATATTCATGGATTGGTTTTTCTCTATTCAGACCATCAGTCTTCCCTATAAGGTTATTGTATTGAATATGCGTATGAGCAGATAATACTAACACATTCGGATGATTATTCAGTAGTTTATATAGTTGCTGACGATCCGATTCTCTGAATGCATCCTCATCTCTCTTATCGAACAGTGGTATATGCATACTAATAACAATCAGTTGATCGGGACTTACATATTTCAAGTCATTTTCTACAAATTTGAGCTGATCTTCCCTAAGGCCACCAAGATAGCCTTTCCCCGTAACAGGATTAGGATAAAGCACATCGTCCAATACAATGAAATGAGCCTTCCCATAATTGAACGAATAGTTAGCCGGGCCAAAGTTAGACTCGAATGTTTCGTCTGAAAAGATATCTTCTTTAGCATCGTAATTCATGTCATGGTTACCAATAACATTATACCAAGGCAGATTCATTTGTTGTATCGCCTTCTTATAAGATGCATGCAGATCAAGATTGTCTCCCACAAGATCCCCTAGGGTAATTCCAAAACTGAGTCCTTCTCTTTTTGTTGCCTCTTCAACAATACCTTTAGTAAAATATTCAACTTCTTTTTCGGAGTAAGTTTGTGAATCGCCAAATATAAAAGAAGAAAAGGTTTCCGGTTCATCATATTTAATGAGTCCAAAATCTATAGATGCAGGTAATTCTCCGGTCGGGTCTACTCCTTTATAATGTGATGCCGGAGAACCTTTTGGTTTATATATGTAATATGTTTTCGGAAAATTATATTCATTTACAGGTAGTTTGTATCCTGTAGGTTTTATAACAAAAATAATATTATCATCAGCAATGGGTAAACTATATTTCCCCTCAGCATCTGTCAATACTACATCTGTACCATTCGAGACGGCAACATTGGCGATTCCTCTCTCTTTTCGGTCTTTTTTCCCATTGTTATTACCATCAGCAAAAACATAGCCCTTTACTATCTGCTGAGCCGACAACCCTACTGAACTAATCAGTATGAGTACAACAAACAATCCTTTTTTCATAATATAGCGTTAATATACTTAATGAAGATAATAAATTTAAATATCTCATTATCGTGTATTAATAGAATAAGTTCCGATAATGAATAATAAAAGTAGGATGTTATAATTACAACACCGTTACGAAATCAATAAAAAAACGAGTGAAATATTATTTATGGGAAAAATAGACAATAAAGAAGCTTGCTATCATCGATACAGTAAGAATCATAAACATAGCCAAAACAAGACTGATTAAAACTCTTACTATTGTTTTGAGCCATGCCCCATCATTAAATAATTGGAATAGTACCCATATATTGTAGCAATACGCTAACGCCGATACTATATAAACGATCCAAATAGAAGGGAAATTATAATAAAAGATATAGCTTATGAGAAACAAAAATATTTGAATACCTATTATATAAGAATAAATGACAAGGTGTTCCAAATAGTTATAACCACTTTTTCTGAAAATCAGAAAGGATGATAACGCCGATAATGGAGTTAACGAAAGCATCACCATAGAATAATGACTATATAGCCATTCCAACGTCATCTGATTGTATCGCGCATACTCATCTCCCATCTCAGTCATTAGGCTACTTTCGGGGTATGCATTAAAAAAATGAGCGATAAAACCATATATTGTACCCAGGATGATGACAAAAGCAAAAGGTTTAAAATAATTGACTCTTTTCCCTTCCAGATAGTTTTTTATAGTACATCCGGGTCTTGTCAATAGTTCTTTTACGGTATATGGAATACCCCGATCAACATGCAGAACGCTATGCTGAATCTCGTGTGACAAATAATGAAAATTTATTCTTCCGGTTTCTGTTGACTGTCCGCAATTACTACAATAATTGGATTGAGTAACTTCTCCGCAATTCCTACAACTCTTGTTCATTCGATATAAACTATTAATCTACCCAAAGTAATGAAAACCCATCTAAATTCAATTCGTCATACTATAACATACTTTTCCAGATCATAGTTCGGTGTCATATAAGAGTTTTAGTGACGGACTACCTTATTTTGTCAAATCCCTCACCGTAAACACCTCTAACTGTACTTTGCGAAATGAATGCTCTCTCGTCGATGCTTTTAATTAAACGAAATATTTCGACCGCCTCAGATCGCTTCGCTAAAATAATAAGAACTTTTGTCGGTCTTTTCGTATACCACCCCATACCTTCTAAAACTGTGCAACCACGGTGCAACTCTTCATTGATAGCAGTGGCAATAGTATCGTACTTCTCGGAAAAAACAAGTATTTGTACAGACTGGCGGAAACCGTTTATGACCATATCAATACAGTAGGTCATTACCCCCATAACCAATAAAGCATAAACAATTATCTGATAATCCCATATCACGAAATATGAACAGCAAATAATGACAAAATCGCACAGCAACATGCCTCGTCCGAAAGCGATATTCTTATATTTATTAATTATAGCTACAACAATATCTGTTCCTCCAGTACTACCATTAGAGCTAAAGACCAAACCGATACCTACCCCACACATCATGGCGCCAATAACACCCGACAACAATGGTTCATCTTTAACTATCGGCTCCGTTATAAACATCTGACAAATAGTGAGCAAGGATGTAAGAACAATAACGCCGTATATGGTCTTAATCATAAACTTTAAGCCCAACAGCTTCAAGGCTACAACAAGCAACGCACAGTTTGTAAAGAAATAAGTGTATTGCAACGGTATGCCGGATGCATATTCTATAAGTAGGGCGATACCGGTTAACCCGCCTGTTACGATACCTACGGGCTTAATAAAACCTATCAGTCCTACAGCATAGAGAGCTAGACCGAAGAATATCAACGCATAATCCTTCCAATAAAAGTCTTTTAAATAGCGTTTTGGCATCTCTGTATGTTTTAGAATCTATTTTAAAGGACAACGTTTATCATTTTCTTAGGAACAAAAACCACTTTCTTCGGAGTTTTGCCATCAAGCCATTTTTTTGCCAATTCATGATTTAACACTACTTTTTCAACCTCAGCTTGCACTGCTGCTGCCGAGAATTCCAATTCAAAGCGTACTTTACCATTAAATGCCACGCCATATTTGAATGAATCCTCAACCAAATATTCTTCATTGAACACAGGCCATTTAGCATCACAAATAGAAGTTGTATTTCCTAATGCATACCACAACTCTTCTGAAACGAAAGGAGCAAAAGGAGCCAGTAGCACAAGCAGTTCTTGCAAGATAGCTTTTTTACTGCATTTAGCAGATGTAAGCTCGTTTACACATATCATAAATGCAGAAACGGATGTATTGAATGAGAAAGTCTCTATATCTCCCGACACCTTCTTAATCAGCTTATGCAAAGATTTCAACTCTTCTTTTGTAGGTTGCTCATCTATCACAGCAAATTCTTCCCCTTTGTAGAAAAGGTTCCAAACTTTACGCAAGAAGCGGTGAACGCCGTCCACTCCGTTTGTATCCCAAGGTTTAGACAACTCTAATGGCCCCAGAAACATTTCGTACATACGCAACGTGTCTGCACCGTATTTATCAACCATCACGTCGGGATTTACAACATTATGGTAAGACTTCGACATTTTCTCTACAGCCCAGCCACAGATGTATTTGCCATCTTCGAGAACAAACTCAGCACTGGCAAATTCTGGACGCCATGCTTTAAATGCATCCAAGTCAAGAACATCATTACTTACAATGTTCACATCCACATGCAATTCTGTTGTCTCGTATTGATCTTTCAGATTCAAAGACACGAATTTATTTGTTCCGTTGATGCGATAAACGTAGTTACTACGCCCTTGTATCATCCCCTGATTAATCAGCTTTTTGAAAGGCTCATTCTCACAAGAAGCACCTATATCGAATAAAAATTTATTCCAGAATCGGCTATATATCAAGTGTCCGGTAGCATGTTCCGTTCCACCGATGTATAAGTCTACATTACGCCAATATTCATCCTTTTCTTTCGATACCAATCCGTCATTATTATGAGGATCCATATAACGCAAATAGTAAGCGGATGAACCGGCAAAGCCCGGCATAGTATTCAATTCCAAAGGGAATATTGTTTTATGATCAACCAAAGCCGTATCTACAACTTTTTCATTGACAGTATCCCAAGCCCACTTAGTAGCACGGCCTAACGGCGGTTCGCCTGTTTCGGTAGGCAGATATTTATCCACCTCAGGAAGTTCCAAAGGCAATTTATCTAGAGGCAACATATAAGGCATATCGCCCTTATAATAAACAGGAAACGGCTCACCCCAATAGCGTTGGCGAGAGAAAATAGCATCACGTAAACGGTAGTTTACCTTTATACGTCCCAGATTATTTTCTTTAATATATTGGCGAGCTTTTTCAATAGCTTCTTTTACTTCCAATCCGTTCAAGAAACCGGAATTCATCATAATTCCTTCTTTTGCATCGAAACTTTCTTCCGACACATCACAACCTTCAACTAACGGAATGATAGGCAAGTTGAAATGCTTAGCAAAAGCATGATCACGACTATCATGTCCCGGAACAGCCATAATAGCCCCTGTTCCATATCCGGCAAGTACGTAATCCGATATCCAGATAGGAATTTCTTTTCCGTTCAATGGATTTACGGCATACGATCCTGTAAATACACCTGTTACCTTTTTATCTACTAAACGATCGCGTTCTGTACGGCGTTTAGTTGCATCCAGATATGCATCAACTTCTGTTTTTTGCTCAGCAGTTGTTACCTGATATACATATTCGCTTTCGGGAGCAAGCACCATAAAGGTTACCCCGAAAATAGTGTCGGCACGAGTAGTGAAAATATCGAATGTCACCTCCGAATCTTTTACCTTGAACTGCATTTCTGCACCTTCGCTTCTACCAATCCAGTTACGTTGAGTCTCTTTTATCGATTCGCTCCAGTCAATCTCATTCAAGCCATCAAGTAAACGCTGAGCATATGCCGATACACGTAAACTCCACTGACGCATCAAACGTTGTTCGACTGGATATCCTCCACGCTCCGAAAGACCGTTTATCACCTCATCATTAGCCAACACAGTACCTAATGCAGGACACCAGTTTACTTTGGTTTCTCTCAAATAAGCTACACGGTAATTTAGCAATATTTCTTGCTGCTCTTTTTCTGATTTAGCTTTCCATTCCTCTGCTGTAAACGAAAGTTCTTCACTGCAAGCAATGTTCATATCTTTCGTTCCCTGCATCTCAAAAACACTAATCAATTCAGCGATTGGACGCGCTTGTTGTTCATCGTTACAGTAGTAGCTATTGAACATCTGAATAAATGCCCATTGTGTCCAATGATAATACTCAGGATCACATGTTTGTATCTCTCTGCTCCAGTCGAAAGAAAACCCTATTTTATCCAGCTGCTCGCGATAGCGTTTAATATTTTGAGCTGTTGTAATAGCCGGATGCTGTCCTGTTTGTATAGCATATTGTTCAGCCGGAAGGCCATATGCATCGTACCCCATAGGGTGCAACACATTAAAGCCATTCAACCGTTTATAGCGTGAATAGATATCCGATGCAATATATCCGAGAGGATGCCCTACGTGTAACCCTGCCCCTGATGGATAAGGGAACATGTCGAGCACATAATATTTTGGTTTATCTTTATTTTCAGCAACTTGATAGGTCTTATTATCAATCCAGTATTGATGCCAGCGTTTTTCTATTTCTTTAAAGTTGTATTCCATATCATAAAAGAATGTTCGATTTTTTACTGGCGCAAAGATAGTTATTTTCTTTCGACTAGATATTACGATATAGAGCATTGTTATTAATCTATTTAACTAATTAATTAACATAAACCTAAAGAAAATCAGTAGCTACCGCCCCAATCTTATAAATATTTTTACAAATTCCTGTTTTGCTATCTCTACTTTACAAAATAATGCATACTTTTGCAAAGTCCAGATGACAAAACAGCTTGTTTTATGAATGAATTAGATATGAGAAATAATTTCGCAGAGATAAATGTAAGCTTCACAACGCAAGAAGCTATAGACGAAGCTAAGCGTTGTCTGAACTGTAAGAACCCGCTATGTATGCAGGGTTGCCCTATAGAGCACAACATCCCCGGCTTCATCAACCAGCTTTCGATGGGTAATATTGGAGCAGCAATGCAGATTATCAATGAAAAGAGTAATTTGCCCGCCATTTGCGGAAGAGTTTGTCCTCACGAAAAACAATGTGAAGGACACTGTATCCTTAACAAAAAAAATAATCCGGTAAAAGTAGGTAAATTAGAACGCTTCATCGCCGACTTTGACAGTAACATGAATCTGATAAAAGAACGCTTGAAACCAAAAACACGAGGAAAAGTAGCCATTGTCGGTTCAGGACCGGCAGGATTGACCGTAGCAGGGGATCTTGCCCGCGAAGGATTCAATGTAATGGTATTTGAAGGGCAAAAAGAGCCCGGGGGTGTTTTGATGTATGGTATTCCCGAATACCGTCTTCCAAAGGATATTGTAAGAAGAGAGATAAAAAAAATAGAGGCTTTGGGTGTTACCTTCGTGAACGACTTTCTTGTAGGAGAAAAAATGACTGTCGACCAAATGCTTGAACGAGAATTTGATGCTGTATTTATAGGCTCAGGAACCTCCGTACCAAAAACACTTGATATTCCAGGAATTACTTTATACAGAGTATCACAGTCATCCTATTTCCTTCGTATGGTAAATCTTTATAACAATGGAGATATAAGCCGCATAGCGGTACCCCTTATTGAAGGTGAAAATATTGCGGTTATCGGAGCAGGAAACGTCGCCATGGATGCAGCGAGAACAGCCCTAAGGATGGGTGCAAAATGTGTCTCCGTCATTTACAGAGGTGTAGAAGAGGATATTCCCGCTCTAAAAACAGAATATAATGAAGCCGTGGAGGAAGGCGTTCAGTTTCTTTGGCAAAGCAGAACAGTAGAATGTATCGGAGAGAACAACACGCTTACAGCCATCAGAGTAGAAACACCGGAAGGAGAAAAAATAATGCCTATGGATCGGGTATTTATATCCATCGGTTCTAAACCAGCCAATCGAATTGTATCCACCTCTCTGGGTATCGAAGTGAACGAAAATGGATATGTAATAACTAAAGACTATCCTTACGGAATGACTACCCGAAAAGGCGTTTTTGCGGGAGGAGATGTAGTACATACTCCGCAAACGGTGGTCTTAGCCATGCGTGAAGCCAAGCAGGTAGCCAAAGGCATTGCTCAATATGTAGACGCAGTAAAATTACTTAACAGCTAATTGTTTAAGTATATAGTGAGAGAAAGCCGGAATTATCCGGCTTTCTTTTTATTTTGAAACTTGTTTATTTGTCAGATATTTTGCTAAATATTCATTGAATATTATACCAAACACAATTAGAAATAATCCCAGATATGTAGTAGTATATATCTGTTCTCCAAGAACTAAATGTATAAGAAATAATGAGATAAACGGGGACAAATAGCACAATTGGTTTATAAGAGCCGAATTTTGAGTCTGTCTTATTGCTAAGCCAAAGAAAATAAAGGGTATCCCCATTTCGAATGCGCCTACATAGATACTGGATAATAATCCCGGTAAAGAATAGAAATTAACATCGACGAAAACTGTACCTATCAATAGATATATAGACCCAAACAAAAAGCTCAAAAAGAGAGCAACAATGAAATCTACTTCTTTATTTAGGTTATTTACAATCCAATATGCAGCCCACAAGAATGCACTTAAAAAAGCTAACAATAAGCCTGACAAAGGTAAACTGTCACCCGATACTGCACCTGAACCCAAAGAGATAAGAGTTACGCCCGTAAGAGAAAAAACCATTCCTAAATATTTAGCTTTAGGGATCGCTGTTCTAGTAAAAATAGATAATAATACCAATAATACTATTGGCCACGAGTAATTAATTGGCTGTGCAATCTGTGCAGGCAATAAAGAGTACGACTTGAATAATACCAGATAGTACGCTAACGGATTAAGCAACCCTATCAGGGCAAATTTACCCCATTGCTTAAGAGATATTTTTTTTAAAACCGACCATTTTCGTTGAATGGTAATTGTCACAGAAAATATAAACAATGCTGTTAAGCTAGCGACAAGCAGCATTTCATAATAGGTATAGTAGCGCAAAGCCATTTTAAACATGGTAGCGACAGTAGACCAACTTAATACAGCGATTATGCCGTATATAATAGCTTTATTATTATCAGTCACCACGTTTACCTAAGAGCCTCCACTTCATCTGTTGTCAACGGAATTTTCTTACCCAATCTACGGCTTCCGGTCTCTGTGATGAGGAAGTCCTCTTCATTACGAATACCGCCAAAGTCTCTGTAAGCCTCAAGCTTATCATAGTTGATAAACTCAGCGAATCTTTTTTCACTTTTCCACAAATCTATCAGTTCGGGAATGAAATATACACCAGGTTCTATTGTCAATACAAAACCGGGCTCTAATTTCCTGCCCAGACGTAAAGATTTACGCCCAAACTGAGTACTCTTTGCTCTTCCATCGTATCCAACCCATACTTCTCCCAAGTTTTCCATATCGTGAACATCAAGTCCCATCATATGTCCAAGACCGCACTGGAAAAACATGGCGTGCGCTCCAGCTTGTACAGCCTCGTCGCTATTACCTTTCATCAGCCCCAAGCTTTTCATCCCTTCACATATAACTTTTGCCGAGAGGTTATAAACCTCTTCAAATAAAATACCCGGACGCAAGGCTTCTACAGCAGCAATATGCGATGCCACCTGAATATCATATACTTCTTTTTGTCGGGTAGAAAATTTCTTGCCGGCAGGTATAGTAGACGACATATCTCCGGCATACCCCATTTCTGTCTCTGCACCAGCATCGATAAGAAGCATATTGCCCTCACCTATGGTATTGCCATGATAATGGTTATGTAAAGTTTGCCCATTTATAGTAGCAATAGTCGGAAAAGACAGACGTCCCCCGGAAGCATATGCAACCCCTTCTATAATAGCAGCAACCTCATATTCTTTCATCCCTATACGTGTCCCCCGCATAGCAGCCAGATGCATTTCGGCTGTTATATTGCACGCTTTTTCTATTTCAACAATTTCTTCTTCGGTTTTATAATTCCTCTGATTGACAATCTCTTTAATAAAAGGAACCGAAGCCTCATACTGAGATGGCTTAACTCCAAGCCAGTCCATCAGTTTCAGCTTGTGCTCGGCACGATATGGAGGAAGGTAATGTATCTTTTGTCCTTTTGAAATAGCTTTAGCCAAATAACTATTTATTGAAGCATAAGGTTGAGTCTCTTTCACGCCCACCCTTTCACTTTTCTCTTTCAGAGACGGTTGCGTACCCATCCAAACTATATGATCGATAGTGAGCTCATCACCAAATATTATTTCTTTATCTTCGTCTATATCGATTATAGCAGTAAGTCCAGCATAGGACAATCCCCAGAAATATAAAAATGTAGAATCTTGACGAAAATGATAAGTATTATCTTCATAATTCATTCCACATTCATCATTTCCCATAAATAAAAGGATACCTGAACCTAATTTTTTTTTCAGAAGGTTTCTTCTGTTGATATAAGTGTCTTTCGATAACATATTAGAACTGATTTAAGTGATTATTATCAAAACTTATAGAAAATAAAGGATAGATAACTTAGGGATTTTAGACTAATACTCATCCCAATCATATCCGGAGTCAGTCTCTGAAGGCTCACCATATACCGCACCAACAATTACTAATCCGGTAACGCCAATAACAGCTAAGGTAGTATATAATGCGTTATTATTTGCAGGTTTTATCGTATAAAAGAAATCCCCTCGGTCAGCCATATTATTAGCCAGATCGTTTGGAGACAATCCACTGGCTTTTATTAGATTCTTCAAATAAAAATCCTGAGTAAAGACCATTGGCTTCTCTGGTTGAGCATAAATAGTGAGATAACTTCTAAACTTCAATGGAGTCACAGTTTCATCATAATCAATCCTTTTGATGGCTATCGATTGATTAGACCGATCACCAATATAGCCATTTCTATAACTCTTTTTATCTATTTGTTCAAAGTTCGAACTCAAGTATAACGGAATCTCGCTTACCATAGATTGCGGCGGGATAAAAGTAATATTGTCAGAAACGGCAACCGACACATTTCTTTTGGCTACAGATTCTGAATCAAACCATTCTTCGGAATAATTCAGCTTTTCACCACCATAGGTTATAGCCATATTGTCAATAATCAGAGCCGAACGATTCCAATCTATATATAAAGGCTCATCAGTCTTATTAAATGCCGTTATTTGAACCGGAGCATTCTCTCCTTTAAAACAATACGCTATCCAAAGACTATCTGTTTCAAGTAAAAAGTCTCCATTTTCTACTTTCTCCACATATTCATTAGAGGTATCTAATGTTGCAAAGAAATAAGTTGAGCTACAAGACGTAAAAATAAATAAGGCAACCAATGAAGCAAAACATTTCATAATAAGCAATTTAATTATAAACAAATCACCAATCTAATGTACAAAATAATTTTCATCTTATCCTTATCTTACAAAGAGTTTTATAACCTTTATTTGTCATCGATTCTTCCATTCCAACGACTCCATGAGAAAAACAATATCCTTACGAATAGACGAAACAACTTGTGCTACAGAATCTGCTTTTGCCATTTGATCAAAATACAATGATCCCCGTAGAAAATTGGAAGTACTGTCTGTCACATAAAATTGAACAGGGGAAGCAACAGCCCCTTGTATATCGTATATAATACCGAAAGTGTGATGTAACGAATCGGAGAATTGAGTTTGCGATATCCCCTGAGCCATCGATACATGACTGTACGCCAACTGATAACTATCGTCCAATATCTTGTTCAGTTTCTGATTCAACAAAGGTATATAAGTGCAATGCAGGGTTGCATTGTACTGCTTATAATGCAGACTAAACCAAATCTCAGATTTAGTTTGAGATATTAAAGATTCTATGTAGGTATCGCTTGGGTAAAGAAATGAAAGATTCGCATTGCTGAATTCAATATATTCTACCGGCTGACGCACTACACGCTGATAACCTTTTGGCTTAGGCGTATATTCATTACACGATAGTAATGTCAAAATAACAAATAAACAAAGTATACCAAGCCTCATATCCAAAAATAATAAAACAGATTAACACAAATAGAATAACTATTTGAACTTAATCTGTCACGAATTATCAATTTATATCTTAAAAAGGAAGATCGTCATCATCGCTCATTGGCACTATCGGTGCAGACGGAGAGGATGGAGCAGATGGATTCTGATAGCTACTACTATCATAAGTAGTATTGTTATAATTATCACTTCCTTCTTCCCTTCTGCGGCTACCCAGTAGTTCCAGATTATCCGCATATATCTCGTTTACATAGCGCTTCACCCCATTCGCATCGTCATATGTACGCGAACGAATCTTTCCTTCTACATACACCTGAGTACCTTTTTTCACAAATTGCTCAGCAACCTTAGCCAAGCCCCTCCAACAAACTATATTATGCCATTCGGTACGATCAGGGATTTGTGTTCCGTTAGCAGCTGTATAGCCTCTTTCCGTTGTCGCCAAAGTAAAATTGGCAACAGCACTACCATTATCAAAATATTTCACATCGGGATCTTTTCCTACATTCCCTACCAAAATCACTTTATTTATTGACATATCTCTTTATTTTTATATTCACAAATATATGATTTTTTATCAGATAGATCAATTTTCTTTCTGTCCTACCGAAACTATTTTTTGAAGGAAAAGAGAATTGGGTATAACAATAGATTCTCCACGGTTTGTCCTCAGGTATGTATGAAAGGTAGAGATATCTTCTATTGTAGCATCAATGGGCGTACCCTTGTCCAAAATATGTATTTCGTCACCGATACGAAACGGCGTACTGAAAAATAGAATTACTCCGGCGGTAATATTACTTAATATAGACCATTGAGCAAACAGCAACTCATATATAATCTCATCTATAGTAAAATAAAGGAAATATCTCGCGCTAATATTATGTAAATTTAACTTAAATTATTTTAACGCAAATATCAATTTGGTTAAATTGCAAATGTATAATTTAAAAATTTACTGTTATGAAAAACAAGATTAAATTTGTTATTCCTTTTATACTGGGAATAATATTGTTTTCTTGTCAGCAAGAAGACTTTGATTCTGGTAATGTACAGGGTGGGGCAACACCTGCTGCGCTTAAAAGCACCTCAATACCATCGTTAACTAAACAATTAGTTGATAAACAGATTCCGTTTTATATCCAGTCTGTAAATGGAGAGTATCTCTGTATAGATAAAAGCGGCTATCCAGTGACCAGAGCAAAAGGAACAGGGAATGAGTTTATATGGAATTTGGAAACTCCTACTTGGGGTATGGCAGGATATCGAATGAAAAATGCTTTAGGAAATGGAAACAATAAATATCTAGGTTTTGTTCCACTTGAAGGCTCTAAATCTAAAACACCAAAAATGGTTAAAGATGCAGCATATGTTCCTTGTAATTGGCATTTAGGTATGGTATCCAATACTAATCTTTATTATTATATACAAAATAGTAGAGCCGGCTTTTTTGGCCCAGATTGGGACAATATAAATACTTATTTGACTGTCTTGAAAAACAATAACCGTTCTTGCCAATTAAATGCTAAAGACAATGTTAGTAATCAGGAATGGATGATTTCACCAGTTGGAGAATACATAGTAAACGGTCTTAGTTATACCTTATCATCGGAGGATATTACTACTATGCAACCTACTTTTGTTATGAATCTTCCTCTAGAAAGTGGCCCGGCAGACATGGAAAGAACTGTTGTATTAACAGGCTCGTATGTAAACGAATCTGAATTCTCGGAAACCAAAGGTACTAGCGTTGTTGTAAAAAACAGTGCATCTCTTTCTTTTTCTATACCTAAAGTAGTTGATTTCGGAACGAGTACAGACATGACAACAACAGAAACATGGTCGTATACAGAACGTGAAAAAAGAACTGTAAGTATTTCTGTTCAAAATTCACTTAAATTTAATCAACCCAAAAATACTATCTACAGGGTTATGATTGTTGGAAGCCAATATAAGATGAATGCGACTTACATTATGAATTTAACTCATGTTTCTAAAGGATATCCTTTAACTGTCTCTGGAAAATGGAAAGGCATACAAGTCTATGACTTACGTGTAGTTGTAAAAGATGAAACCACTGGTGCGGTAAAAATAGACAAGGCACTAGAAGACTTTAAGTAAAATTGTAAAAACACAAACACATAGAGGCTGTCTTGACAGCCTCTATATTAATACTCTTAGCGGTTACTCATATATAAACGGGTATTTAAATACATAAAATTATAAAGCAAAGAAGTCTAATTATATACATAAACACCTTCTCTCATTATCCCGTTTGATAGTAGCTGATTATAACAAAATTGACAGATTTCACATCTACCACATCGTTTTTCTTCCTACATTTCCAACTATAAGCTCTTTATTATTATATTCACAAATATATTATTTTTATCAGGTAGATCAATTTTCTTTCTGTCCTACCGAAACTATTTTTTGAAGGAAAAGAGAATTGGGTATAACAATAGATTCTCCACGGTTTGTCCTCAGGTATGTATGAAAGGTAGAGATATCTTCTATTGTAGCATCAATGGGTGTATCCTTATCCAAAATATGTATTTCGTCACCGATACGAAACGGCGTACTGAAAAATAGAATTACTCCGGCGGTAATATTACTTAATATAGACCATTGAGCAAACAATGCCACCCCAATAACTGCAAAGATAGAGGAGACTGCAACAAGCATGTTCTGAGGCTCTACCCCCCAAAGTATGGCAAACAGCACTACGCAAGTAAAGTTGACAAGTATATTGACAACCCGAACCATATGAAGTGTCCTTACTTCTGATTTCGACGTAATAACTCCATATTTACGTATTACTCTACCCAATATATACTTTGAAGAAGGCACCAAAGCAATAATTATAACTGAGGCAATTATCTGAGGTAAATTTTCCTGTATTATATTTAACATGATGAGGTATGATAAAAAAGGATGCAATTACTTGCACCCTCTTTGTTTTATATTACAAAAAATAGATATTATTTTTCTTTCGCGTATGCAAAAAAACAAGTTGGGGTTGTCCAATTTCCATAGTAGACATCCTCTTTTATTGTTCCATCAGACTGTAACTGATTATAGCGGAATTTTACATCTACCCGAACATAACTATCAGACGTAGTTGGGTCATACTTCCCAGAATCAAGCTTATAGCGGTTTTTTATTTCTGACAAATCACTTACCGAGCGCCATGTAGCGTCAATAGGACTACCATCAGCACCAGAGATATAGTCGAACCTAACATCTATAATTATTTGATTTTTTTCTACATCTTTACGAACACCATCTACCATTTCATATTGCCTATTAACATCGTAGAAACAATAAGCACGAGGGGTATCTTTCTCTTTAAGTTTTGCTTTATAAACAAAGCTACAATTATTGCCCCTATAATCCTCGTACACAGCAATTTCAGGCTGAAACGCCGAAGGATTAAAAGTGTTCTCTACTGTCGGTGAGCTTACTCTTCCATAAGTAGTAGTCAATGTAATTGGTTGAGCAATATCCTCAGCTAGAAACACCTGGCTACTCACGGACTCATAATTAGTCCTATAACCTAATATATAGCATCGTCCTACAGTTAATGTTTTTATAAAGGTAGACGTGAAATAAAGTCCATCCATAGCTGCACATTGCACTCCATCCTTTGTTGTTATATAAGCAAAAGCTTTTGGATTTTCACTTGAATTGTTACTATCTCCCAAACAAGAAGTAAGCAATAGTACAGTAGCGAATACGCCTAAAATTAATTTAAATAAAGACTTTTTCATATTTAAAATTCACTTTTTTCTTTTTTCAATTGTTTTAGAAATCAAATTTAATACCTAGATTCAAATCTAATTGAATCTTTCTGTCAGAGAATATTGTCGGATACTTATTATGGACATCGAAATAATAAGCACCGCCAATGGTTCCGTAAAGATACATTTTTTTATATATTGGATAAGCGATTCCTAATTTTAAATGTGTGGAAAACTGAGGTTTAGACTGCTCTATATTTTCTCGTATAAAGTATGGCTCATTATGATAGAGCTTATAGGCAAGCTCCCTGTCCACCAGATCCATTTTGGAGAATCCCATACTGCTCTCATATTCTCCACTAATATCTTTTTGTATCATTCCTCCCGCAGACAAATAAAAATCAGCTTTGCCTAGCTTATAGAATGTATAATTGAGGGAAATAGGAATACCCAGGTAATGGAACGTTTGAGTCTCATATATATCGAATATGCTTGTCGATGTTATCTTCGAAGATAAGTAAGTATAAACCAAACCTGTTTCCAGAGATAAGTTTGAAGTCAAACCTTTACTTATTTTCAAACCAACAGACAACGGCTGCTTGTGCTGCATCTCAAAGTTTTTATTCTCCTTGCTCAAAGCATCCAAAAGCATTCGGCTCCTTACACTACGAGAGAATAAAAGTCCACCTCCATTTTTATCTATATTCTCAGATAGTAATCCAGCATTAGCAGAAACCATTAAAGATAAGCCTTTTGCTTTCGACCGTTTGGGTAATTGGGCTATTACGGGTTCAGCAGGTGTATTCAATAAAACCTCTTCTTTCTTGGAAGGTTTTTCAGATTCTGCTTGCGGAACAGTTTCCTCGTGTTTTACAGGCTCTTTCGGGGTTTCTTCTATTATAGGAGATTCCAAATCTATTTTTTCAGACAGATACCTCTTCACTGGAAGGACAACCAGACTATCCTCCATTGCGATTGTATCTACTATTTCGGGCTCTTGGGCAACAATAGTTTTATTGTCTTCCGGCATTATGGAATCCTCACCCTTAGGAATAAGTATAACGCCTGTTACTACAGCAGCAGCCACTCCTATAGTAACCAGTACTGTTTTCAACAGCGATGTTTTAGCTGCTGTTGCAGCTGAAGAACCAGCAGAGGATGAAGAGCCTGACGATGTTGGATCGGCTGTAGGAGTCGGCTGTTGAGACAAAAGCTGATCCAGCCCACCCCAAACAGAAGCAGGCACATCCGACTCAAAGTCTTTCAACTTTGAGGAGAACAGATCCTTTATTTTGTCATTTTCCTTTGCCATCCCCTATGATCTTTCCATTATATACTGTTTCACCTTTCTTTGCAATATCTGCCTGGCTCTCACATATTGAGATCGTGAGGTCCCCTCACTAATATCCAGCATCTCTGCAATTTCCTTGTGAGAAAAATCCTCTATCGCATATAGATTAAAAACGGTTGAATATCCTTGTGGTAGTTCCTGTACCATTTTCAACAGTTCTACTTCAGAAAGTTTATACATCTGACTATCCTCTGTTGAGTCATCAATAACATCAGGAACATTTTGGATATCATCAGAAAATTGGAATAGTGATTTTTTCTTCCTTAAGCTTTCTAAAGACAAGTTTATAAATATACGCTTCAACCATCCCTCAAAAGACCCTTTCTCTTGGAAAGTTCCTATATGAGCAAATACTTTCATAAATCCATCCTGCAATAAATCCTGAGCATCGGCATGATCAGAACTATAACGTAAGCAGATACCATACATCTTACGAGCATACTTCTCGTATAGTATCCTTTGAGCTTCCCGCTTTTGTTCTTTACACCCTGCTATTAGTTGCAGTTCATTCATATTGGTTAAGCCTCATTTAAAAGATGCATCGTTTGTAGAAATGTTGCATGCATCTACTTTAAAATTGATTTATGTTTTGCTTATTATTTAATAAACAAAGGGAACTTGTTGTCTTGTCTTTCTTAAATTTACTCCGGTTTTTGAGTAAAAAGTACCATTTTAACCTGTAACTTATTTCCTATATCTATCATATCTACTACATCCTGTAGTGAGAGTGACTTATCGGCTTGTAGTAGAACATTAACTTCTGTATTTTCGTTCTTTTTCTTTTCATCTGCTAATACTCCAGCTAATACAGGCTCTACTTCATCTTTTTGTATTTCCCTGTCATTTACGTAATACCTTAAATCTTTTGTAATAATCAGGTTAATATTCTTTTTAGTCACAACTTGCTCTGAGGTCGCTGCATTAGGCAACAAAACCCTTATAGCGGCAGGTGTCACCATTGTTGATATAATGAGAAAAAACAGCAAAAGGAAAAACATAATATCATTAAGAGAAGCTGTATACACTTCTGCCGCTCTAGCTTTTCTGCGTTCTATTTTCATAACTTCCCTTTTTTACAAACAAATTATGCCTGAGCACCTTTCTTCTTGTAAGCTCTTATAGCTTTAAGAACCTCATTCGACTCTTTATCTATATTTATAACAACTTTGTCAATACGCCCGTTAAGCAAATAGTATCCAGAGTATGCAACAACACCGACAAGTAGTCCGGCTCCCGAACAAATCATCTTCTGATATAAACCTGTAGAAATAGTATCAATTGCCAAATCGTTTGTGCGTGCTATGTCATAAAATATCTTGATAACTCCAAATATTGTACCCAAGAACCCGAGCATCGGAGCGATTGAAGCTGTTATTCCCAACCAGTTCATTTGGTTCTCGAGGGCACTTATTTGTTGTCGTGCCTCGACCTCCATAGCCTCTTGGATTTCATCATCTTCCATCTCAAATTCTTTCAATCCGGCTGCTATTACCTTAGCAGAAGCATGAGAGCGCTCAACACTAAATTTTAAAGCTTTATCTATCTTACCCTCATGAATGAGTTCTACTACACGTGACAACCAAACAGAATCCTTTCTACCTAGACGATTTATTACCAGCCATTTGTTTATAATCACATAAATAGCTAACAATGACAGTAAAAATATAGGTAGAAGTATCCATCCACCTTTAAGCACAAGATTTAAATAACTTTCGTCTGGTGTAGCCGTTGTTGCTTGCACCGCCTGATCTGCCATTTCAACTACTGGAGTAGCAGCCTGAAGAAGAACTAGTAAACTCATGAGCTTTTAATTGTATTTATTACATAAAATTCGACAGAAGTCCCAAATATAAGGCCTTCCGTCGAATTTTTGTTTATTTTTTAATATTCTTTAATATATACCAAAACTTATTTCACTAATGTATTGATAGAAGCAGCTTACAACACCTATCAAGAAAATTCCAATTAAAGAAATCACCAAAGATGTTTTCATATAACCATCTGTTTTAAGACACTCTATAGGAGAATCAGTCTTCTTTATAAACATAGCCTTTACTACCAACAGATAATAGTATAGCGATATAACTGTATTCAGGAATGCAAGGAAGACAAGTAAAACATGTCCTTGTTCCATCGCTGCCATAAATACAAACAACTTACTGAAGAATCCGGCAGCAAACGGAATACCTCCTAATGAGAACATTGCTATCATCATAGTCAATGCCAACTTAGGATTTGAATAATACAGACCGTTATAATCGTCCATATTCACTTTTCCTGTTTTATCTTCAATTGCCGAAATCACACCAAAGGCAGCAAGATTAGAGAACACATATACAAATACGTAGAATATGGTTGCAGCCATCCCTTCTGCTGTTCCAGTGAATACACTCAACATAATGTATCCCGCCTGAGATATTGAAGAGAAAGCAAGGAATCGCTTCATGTTCTTCTGGCGAAGGGCAAATAAGTTCCCTATTGTAATAGTAAGGATAATAATTATCCATATTATACCTTTCCAAGTATCTGCTAAAACAGGAAACACCTTATATAAAATAGCCATCAGAGCAAATACTGCCGCCCCTTTCGATATCGTAGATAGATATAACGTCACATTAGTAGGCGCACCCTGATACGTATCTGGTGCCCAAAGATGGAACGGAACAAGGGATATTTTGAAGAACAGACCTGACATTATAAAGATCATAGCCATTATAATCATTGGCGATGAATATATAGATGTTGCTATATCTGTATAATAGAGAGTACCACATGCTCCATAAAGGAATGAAATTCCAAATACCATGAAAGCTGAAGAGAAAATAGCGTTAAAAATATATTTAGCTCCCGCCTCTGCAGATTCGTGTTTATATTTATTGAATGCTACAAGTGCTGCAATAGGCAATGATGCTGTTTCGAGTCCAATATAAAACAGCAGGAAGTTTCCAGATGAAACCATCAAATACATACCTATCAAAGTCAAAGTGGTCAACATGAAAAATTCGCCACGTTTTAATATAGCATCAGGTTTCTTTAGCCATGCATTTGCTTGCAGGAAGATAAGGAACACTCCTATATTGAGGACATTCTTTATTGTAAGATAAGCCGGCCCTGTAACATACATTCCTGCAAAGGAACTGTCATATTCTGATTTGAAGAAGAAGCAGACAATAGTATGCACTAGAAATAAACCACAGGCAAACGGGAAATAATATTTTTTTGCGCTGTCTGAAGCAAACAAATCATAGAAAATAAGTAAGAGGAATACCACTACAAGTGATAGCTCATGCTTCATCAACAAATAATTACTCAAATCCATTTTTATATCTTAAATTACAATGTTTACAATTTTGTCCTTACTTATTTAATCAAATAGCCTAAACTAGAACTGATCAGATTGGAAATCCATCCTGGGAATAGCCCCATTCCGGCAACACATATGATCAATCCCACAGTCGCTATTTTTTCGTGCCATACGGCATCTGTCAATTCTAAATGATGTGGATCTTGTACCGGTCCATAAAGTATTTTACCAACCACTTTCAAGATATATACAGCTGTTGCCACAATTGAGGAAATAGCTATAATAGTAAATACTCTGTGGAACATATCTGCATGTTCAAACGAACCTACGAATATTGTCATTTCAGCCACAAACCCACTCAGTCCCGGAAGACCTAAAGAAGCCATACCCGCCACTACATAACATACACTAAGGAACGGCATGATTTTCATCAAGCCTCCCATCTCTCTGATATCACGTGTATGGGTACGTCCATATATCATGCCGATTAGGGCAAAGAAGAGCGCTGTCATCAAACCATGCGAAAGCATTTGCATCACGGCTCCGGTCATAGCCGTTTGATTCATCATCAATATAGCAAACAACACCAATCCACAGTGGCTCACCGAAGAATAAGCATTGATGTATTTCAAGTCTGTCTGAGATATTGCACCCAAAGCTCCATATATAACACTGATACCTGTCAATATAATAAATATCCATGAAAGTTCGTCGGCAGCTTCCGGCATCAATCGCATAGCTATACGGAAACATCCGTATCCACCTAGCTTCATCAATACTCCGGCATGAAGCATCGAAACCGCAGTTGGAGCAGATGCGTGACCATCAGGAGACCATGTGTGGAATGGGAACAAAGCACCCAGAACACCAAACCCTAGAAATGTAAGAGGAAAAATCCAATATTGTGTCGCTACCGGAATAGCATTATTTGCTGCTACTTCAAGAATATTAAATGTATAATCGCCCGTTGCCGAAGAATTGAAATAAATCCCGAATATACCTACGGCAAGGAACGCCGAACCACCCATCAGCATGAGTGTCAGTTTCATTGCGGAATATTCTTTTTTACCTGTTCCCCATAAACCTATAAGCAAGTACATCGGAATCAATGCTATCTCATAGAAGAAGAACATGGTAAACATATCCAGAGAAATAAAGAATCCATAAACCCCTATCGAGAGTAATGTCAACCACATAAAGAAGTCTTTAGGCAGCGGATTCATATTCCAAGAGGCAAATGTTCCTGTCACCAAAATTACGGATGTAAGTAAAATCATCAACACGGAAATTCCATCCACACCTATTGCGTAATGTATATTCAATGCTTCGAACCAAACTTTATCATAGGTAAAAAGCATCTCAGCAGCATTGCCAGCTCCACGTTCCTGATAGAACATGAATAAGAGAACTAGAGCAAGAATCAATTCTGCAACAGCACCTATTACACCAATGGTGCGTACTTGCTTGATGTTGCGACACGGAATAAACGCAATCAACATCACAGCAGGGATAAGAATAAATAATGAAAGAATATTCATCTTTTTATATTTTAGCTATATCTTTATTTACAAACAAAACATACTAACCATCCGGCAAAGCCAACTACTAAGATCAATGCCCCTAGCAAATAAACAAATGCATATTGTTGGATATATCCGGATTGTAGATTCTTTATAGATCTCGATGCAGACTGAGTTACATAAGCCAATGAATCCATAAAGCCATCTACAAATTTCTTATCGAACCAAGCGATAGGTTTAGAGATACGTTTGAATATTATACTACGAGTTACAAACAACCACAATTCGTCCCAATAGAATTTATTAAGTGCTCCTTTGTAGAATGCTCCAAAACCTGATGCGATTCTGTCCGGCAGATCGTTTTTCTTATAGTATAATTTGAATGCTATACCCATACCTATTAATGAAATAACAACACTTGTTATTGCCACTTGCCAGTTGATATGAATATGATAAGGCACGTGATCGGATGTCACAAAATTTCCAAATGGGATATATCCTGCGCCGAATGCAAATATTGCCAGTATAATTAATGGAATAGCCATTATCGGACCAGCTTCATGTGGTTCGTGATGATAATGTTTGTTCTTATCGTAGAAAAATATACGCAAGAATAGGCGAGTCATATAGAAGGCTGTTAATCCTGCAGCAAAACTCAATACAAAATATATTGCTTTGTTATGCTCATACGCAGCAGCTAATATTTCATCTTTACTATAAAATCCTGAGAAGAAAGGAACACCGGCAATTGCAAACAATGCAATCGCAAATGTAATTCCGGTAATTGGAAGCTTCTTCCAAAGACCACCCATATCATCCATCTCGTTGCTATGCACAGCATGGATAATAGCTCCTGCACCCAAGAATAATAACGCTTTAAAGAATGCATGTGTAAACAAGTGGAACATTCCCGCCATATAACCAAGTCCTTCGTGTCCTCCGAAATCGGATACACCAAGCGAGGTAAGCATAAATGCAATCTGTGATATGGTAGAAAACGCTAGTACGCGTTTTATATCGGTTTGAGTACAAGCAACAACCGCAGCGAACAATGCCGTTATAGCACCTACCCAAGAAATTACAGTCAGAATATTTTCCGCACCAAAATGATAGATTGGGAATAAACGCGCTACAAGGAATACTCCGGCAACAACCATCGTTGCAGCATGGATAAGTGCAGACGCAGGGGTCGGCCCCTCCATTGCATCGGGCAACCAAATGTGGAACGGCATCATCGCTGATTTTCCCGCACCTCCCATAAAGATCAACAGCATAGCCCATGAAAGTACTGACATCCCCATAAAGGATAGTCCAGCTGTAGACGCTACCGGAAGAGCTGCATCCGAAGCTGTAAGAGCTGCAAAATCAAATGTTCCCGTAAAATATGATAGCAATAGAATACCTACAAGGAAAAAGAAGTCGGCAAATCGAGTAACAATAAATGCTTTCTTAGAAGCCGCGACAGCCGAAGGTTTCACATAATAGAAACTAATAAGCAGGAATGATGAAACACCCACAAGTTCCCAGAAAATATACATCTGGAAAATATTTGTTGCTACTACCAAACCTAACATCGCAAAACTAAACAGTGAAAGGAAAGCGTAATAACGTTGGAATCCCTTCTCTCCCTTCATATAGCCAAGGCTATATACATGTACCATCAACGATACGGTAGTTATAACAACTAGCATCATCACCGATATAGGGTCAAGATACATTCCCAAATCGATGTGAAGTTTATCTGTAAAGCGTAGCCACTCAACGTTGAATACGTTTATAGCATGGTATGCACCGTCAGCACCTTTACCTATGCCAAAGAAGTACTGATATGCGGTTGTATAAGCCAATATCGTCATTACGCTGAGCGATATTGTTCCTAATGTTCCTGCAACAATGGGCTTCATATACTTTCCGCCCAGTCCTAAAATCAAGAACATTATGACCGGAAGAACGAGTATCAGTATAGAATAATTAAATGCGTGTTCCATATCTTGTAACTATTTCCTTACTTAGTTTTTCATTTCAGTTATGTTTTCATCTATATATATGCTCTTCACATTGCGATATATATTGATGATAATAGCGATAGCGATAGCCGTTTCGGCAGCTGCAATACCTATAGCAAACAGCGTAAAGAAGAAGCCCTCTAGCTGTCCCGGATACAGATAACGATTGAATACGACAAAATTAAGATCTGCCGCATTAAGCATCAACTCTACGGACACCAAGACCATTAGCATATTTTTGCGTGACAGGAAGCCATAAACTCCGGCAAAGAACATAATCGTGCTTACAGCCAGATATGCCTCAATTGGCACCGGTCCTGAAAAAAAACTTGTTATAAATTCGCCCATAACTTTATATTTCAATTAGCTTTAGAATAATCTAAGCCATTTATCTTTTAATTTTTATCTTTTTCTAGCAATCATTATACCTCCAATGATACAAGCCAACAGCAATATACTGATTGCTTCGAAAGGTAGCAAGTACTGATACTTGTCAGTTCCCATCATTGCCATACCTACATCTTGCATTTGCAATTCACTCTGCGTAACATAGGTATAAAACTTATTTACATTGTAGAAAATAATGTGACCACAAATACCTAAACCGGCAAATGCCGCAAGAGCCGCCACAAACATCCTACCGGGCTTTTCGAACTTAACATCCCTGCCGGGCTCGTTCGTAAGCAGAATGGCGAAAATGAACAATACCATCACACCTCCGGCGTAGACAGCAATCTGTACAGCCATAAGGAAGTGGTAATCTAACAAAAGGTACAAACCTGCTGTTCCCAATAGCACAAATAACAGGAATGTTGCCGAGCGAATAATCTTTTGAGTAGTCACCGCCATGATGGTGGAGAAAACTATTATAGTCGCTAAAACGTAAAATATAATTTGTTCTGCCATAATCCGGGTTATTCTTTATCTTCTTTTTTATCAGTGTCAACATCTGTTTTAGGTGCAGCAACTGTATTTGTTACATCATCTTTCGAAGCAGTCTCTACTTCTACTGGCTTTTCTACTTTAGGCGCTGGCTTAGCAACAGGAGCTTCTTTTTTCTTTTCGCGAAGCTTAGATCCTTCACGATTCAACTGTTCAATCAGTCTACTACGTGTAAACAGCGAGTTTTCGAAAGTATTGGCAAATTTGATTGCATCTGACGGGCAAGTAATCACACACAGATTACAGAAAGTACACATTCCCAGATCGTAAACATAACGATCGAGGATTTTCTTTTTCTTACCTTCTTCTGTCTCTATGGTTTTGGATATTACTTGTATTGTTCCATTCGGACAATTCATCTGACAAATACCACAAGCTGTACAAGCATGCTCGTTATTATCGTCATGAGGCATTGTTAGTTCCCCACGAAAACGTTCAGGAATAACAAGCGTCGCTCTATTTTCGGGATATTGCTCTGTGATCTTCTTCGTCCACAGCTCACCCCATGTTACTCTCATCCCTGTAAGAAGAGACTTGATTCCTCCAAATAAACCTGAAAAATATTCTGATACTGAACTCATTGTCGTATTCTTCTATAAATTAAATTATTTAAGGGTCCAACCCAATAAAACAAGTGCTACCATCAACAATATGTTCACCATGTTAATAGGGAGTAAATATTTCCACTCAAGATTCAATAACTGATCGATACGCAAACGAGGGAATGTCCATCTTACCCACAAGCTAAGGAATACAAGGAACATTGCTTTTCCAAAGAACCAAAGTACGGAAGGAATCCACATCATTGCTTCATTGAAATTATCCCACCCTTTTATTAGTATTGGATTGTAACCACCTAGGAATACTGTTGTAGCAATAGATGCAACGATAAACATATTGAGGTACTCCGCTAAATAGAAAAATCCAAACTGCAACCCTGAATACTCTGTGTGATATCCAGCTGTCAATTCTGATTCTGCTTCCGGTAAGTCAAATGGGCCACGGTTTGTTTCGGCGTGCCCTGAAATTAAATATATAATGAAGGCTATGATTGCCGGCACATGACCTGCTATAATATTCCATTCATGGATATATGTTTGTCCTTCGATAATCTTAGAAAAGCTCATTGTACCCGACAGTACAACGACTGTCATTAATGCAAATCCCGCAGAAAGTTCATAGCTGATAAACTGCGCACCGCTTCGCATCGCACCGATCATAGAGTATTTGTTGTTACTAGACCATCCTGCAAGCAAGACTCCGATGATACCAAGAGATGATACTGCGATAACATAGAACACTCCAATATTGAAGTCTATTGCATGTAATTTATATCCGAACGGAATTGCCCCGAATGTAAGCATAGATGCTACAATCATAAAGAAAGGCGCTGCAAAGAACAGGAATCGGTCAGACTTCTTAACATGGATTATTTCTTTGATCAGTATCTTGATCATATCTGCGACACTCTGTATTATCCCCCACTTCCCAACACGGTTAGGACCGTAACGAGCTTGAAAGAATGCCGTGATTTTACGCTCTACATAGATTAGCATCAAAGCTAGTACCGCATAAGCAGTCAACAATGCTACTCCAACCAGTACAAACTCTATAGCAAGAGCAGCCCAAGTAGGCAGATTGCTGTGTAACCATGTATCTAGCCATGTAGTTAACTGAGCAGGTTCCAATGAAAACTTTAACAACATATTAGTGCTATATTGATAGAATAAATAATCTTATTAACGGTCAATATCAGGAATCACATAGTCCATAGAACCACCGATACCAATAAAGTCTGAAATTTTCTCATCCTTACAAATCAACGGCATAGCCGAAACAGCAGCCATCGATGGTGAACGGAATTTCAAGCGGTAAGGAGTTTTATCTCCGGTGCTATTGATATATACACCAAATTCCCCTCGTCCAGCTTCAACTCTCTGATAATATTCTCCTTCAGGTAATTTAATAATTGCTTTTGTTTTAGCCAAGAAATCTCCTTCAGGAATATTATCTATAAGTTGCTCTATAATTTGCAAAGACTCTTCTATTTCGTCCAGACGGTTAAGATATCTATCGAAAGAATCTCCGTTATGTCTGACAATTTCTTTAAACTGTACTTTATCGTATAATGCATATGGCGCATGCTTACGGATATCACAAGAAAATCCTGAACCACGTCCGGCAGGTCCTGTAACAGCTAAGGAAATAGCATCTTCGGTGGTAAGTATGCCGAGCCCCTTCATACGTCCTACAGCAATCACATTTCCGGTAAACAGCTTATTGTACTCAATCAACGCCTTGCGCATCACAGGAATAAAGGCTTTTACATCCGATTGGAAATCAGGTTGTATATCGAACATCACACCACCCACTACATTGTAGTTGATAATCAGGCGTCCACCTGTGGTTTTCTCGAAAATTTTAAGAATATCTTCGCGTTCGCGCATACCATAAATGAATGCCGTGGTAGAACCTAAGTCCATACACATAGTACCCCAAGCCACAAGATGCGAATCGATACGATTCAACTCATCCATGATCGTACGTATATATTGCGCTCTTTCAGGAACTTCTATTTCTGCCGCTTTTTCAACACACATACACAACCCGTGACGGTTGATGTTTGCGGAAAGATAATCAAGGCGATCAGTAAAGTGTAATATTTGAGGATAAGTAAGTTTCTCACTTAGCTTTTCGATTCCTCGGTGGATATAACCACTATGAACATCTATCTTTTTAACGATCTCTCCATCCAAAGCTACGCGAAAATGCATAACACCATGTGTAGATGGATGCTGAGGCCCAATATTGATAATATAATCGTCTTCTTCGAATATATTTATTTTTTCCTCTCTCAATTTTCCGTTCTCATCCTCCATAATACGAGGAGCAATATCCACAATATCCTTACTCTCTACGGATACCGGATTTTTTATCGGATTAGGATCATAATCTTTTCTCAAAGGGAAGCCAACCCAATCGGAATTAAGGAAAAACCGGCGCATGTCCGGGTTATTTATAAAACGGATACCAAGCATGGCAAAAACTTCACGCTCATTGTAGTGAGCTGTCTCCCAAAGATCGGTTACTGTATATAGTAGCGGAGTTTCGCGATCAGCAGTCCCTGTTTTAACAGCAACTTCTACCGACAGATCTTTTGATGAAGACAACAGATAAATAACGCCTAGTTTTTCACCCCAATCCATACCCGTCATCATGGCAAGGTAGTCGAAAGGAAATTCGGCATTGTAGCGAAGCGCTTTAGCCAACTGTCGTAATTTATCAGGTTCTACGGTTACCGTCAACGGGGTTTTATCTTCAAAAACCGCATCAGGCACAGCATCTAGTATTACCTTCTTGATATTTTCCATTATTTATATTCTTACTTATCTCGCTTTATATTCTTATGTCCCGTTCTAAAGACAAATCGTTCTAACTTAATCTTACGTTGCAATTGCATCAATCCATAAAACAATGCTTCCGGACGAGGCGGGCAACCCGGCACATAAACGTCAACAGGTATAATTTCATCAATTCCTTTCACCACATGGTAAGAATCAACGAATGGCCCTCCCGATATAGCACAGCTTCCCATAGCTATTACGTATTTCGGTTCCGCCATTTGATCGTATACACGTTTCAATAGAGGAGCCATTTTATGTACTATTGTTCCAGCCACAACCATCGTATCGGCCTGACGCGGACTATTTCGAGTAACCTCCATACCAAAGCGAGCCAAGTCGTAACGAGCAGCAGCAGAAGCCATAAACTCGATACCACAGCAGCTTGTAGCAAAAGCCAGAGGCCAAACAGAGTTAGAACGCCCCCAATTGATCAAGTCGTCAAGCTTGCCAACAACAACAGGGACTCCACCCTCGTTTAATTCCTTAAGATAATCCTCGAGATATTCGTTATCTCTGAATTCATCATTCGGAATACCTTTTATATAAATGTTCTTTATTTCCATTTCAATGCTCCTTTCCTCCAAGCATAAGCCAAACCTAAGCCCAGTATTAAGATAAAGAATAATATACAGTAAAAACCTTCAGCGCCTAACTGTCTTACCACAGTTGCCCAAGGGAATAAGAATATAGCCTCAACGTCGAACATTAAGTACAAGATTGCATACAAGTAGTAACCCACTTTGAACTGCATCCAAGAAGTACCATGGGTAGGAACACCACATTCGTAAGGTTCTCCTTTTTGCGGATTAAATGATTTGGGGGATAATAACAATGCCATGCCGAGACCAGCACAAACCAAAGTAATTCCCGTTAAGAAAACTACTAAAAAAAGAGCGGAAGAACTCATATTTTCATGTTAAAATTAAGACTTTTCTATCAATTGTCGTTTTTTCAGTAACATCGTCAACACTTTTATCATAGCCCAGAAACGGTGCTTCAACTAAGGTTATTTTGACAATCGGCGCAAAATTAGTCTTTTATTTTTTAAACGCAAAAAATAACATGCCAAAATATCGAAATTTGACAACTACGGATTACAAAAACACCAATTATGCCTTTTCACGAATTACATATATAGGACGCTTCTTTGTCTCCAGATACGTTTTAGACAGATATTGCCCAAGTATACCAAGACAAAACAATTGAATGCCGCCTATAAAAAATATCGCACACATTGTAGAAGCATACCCCTGCACATCGTCTCCAAACATCAACTTTTTAAAAATAATAACACATATTAAAACAAAAGCAACAACACAAAACAAAATACCAAAAACTGATGCTATAACCAATGGACGAGTAGAGAAGGCTATTATTCCCTCCAAAGAATAAAAGAACAATCCAATAAAAGACCATTTGGTTTGCCCCGCAACACGTTCAACGTTTTCGAAAGCGATCCACTTAGTCTTAAAACCAACCCATCCGAAAATACCTTTCGAGAAGCGATTGTATTCTCCCATCTCCAAAATGGCATCTACCATTTGGCGTGTCATCAGGCGAAAATCGCGAGCTCCGTCGACAACCTCTGTATCTGATATTTTATTTATCAATTTATAGAACTGCTTCGCAAAGAACGAACGAACGACTGGTTCTCCTTTGCGATCAACACGACGAGTTGCCACACAATCATAATCTTCTGTTTTCAGCGATTCGTACATCTCTTTTATCAGGGATGGCGGATCCTGCAAATCAGCATCTATCAGCGATATATAATCGCCCGTTGCTGCTTTTAGCCCGGCATAAATCCCGGCTTCTTTTCCAAAATTACGAGAGAATGAAACATAATGCACCCTGTCATCAGACTCTCTCAATTTCTTGATTAACTCTAATGTCTGATCTTTAGAACCATCGTTTATAAAAATAAACTCAAATTCTTGCCCCCTCATATCTTCCGCAAGCTTTACAATTTCTTTATACAAGAAGGGAAGTGCTTGTTCTTCATTATAGCAAGGTACAATCAGCGAAATTTTATCCATATCGTGTTGTTTATGTTAAATGCAAAGGTATAATCTTTCCACCAATTAATATTAGCTAAGTTAAAACAAATTATATGTTCTATAACTATTCATTCTTTTGGAATAACCGACCCGATCGATACAGGTCTTACCCCAATTTAGATTCCTCCACATATTCTAATTAATAATACTCTGCCTGACAATAACGTTTACCTACAAAGCCTCTAAATATTTATGAGACAATCTGGACACCGGATACAAATCGACTTCATCAACTTTGATCTTCAAGTAACGTTCATCTACAAGTAAATTTTCTGAAATCTCAACTTGATAGAACGTAGCATATATTGTCTGATGTGAAAGTACGTGTTTCATTTTAGTAATATATTTGATCTGAAGCTCTCCTCTAGGGAATAAATTACGAAAACCCTCTTCCTCATACAACCCATCCCCAATTAAGTCCTTATCACTTTCCACCAACGGCAATTCATAAAGACCTTGCCAGATATCCTTATCAATCCGTTTATGTAAATGCATAAAACCACCAACACGAATATCAAAATAATTAAAATAACGGTTTCTTGTTTTTGTTTTACCAGCCTTTACAGGATAGCGATCCACTTCGCCTCGTGCATAAGCTAAACATAGAGTCGAAGCAGGACAGTTTATACAATCCGGAGAAACCGGTGTACACTGCAAAGCCCCAAACTCCATAATCGCCTGATTATGAAGACCCGCATTCGACTTATCCAAAAGAGCCGTAGCCAACTCACTAAAAACCCGTTTACCACTACCATCATCAATAGGTGCATCTATGGCAAAAATCCGGGATAATACACGATAAACATTACCATCAACCACAGCATAAGGTTGATTATAGGCAAAAGAAACTATAGCGGCAGCCGTATATTCCCCAATCCCTTTTAGACCCAGTACATCTTTATATATAGAGGGGAATACCCCATTATATTCATTTACTATAAACTTTGCCGTAGAATGCAGATTGCGAGCCCGACTGTAATAACCCAAACCCTGCCAAAGCTTCAACACTTCATCTTCTTCTGCATTTGCCAACAACTCCACCGTGGGATACCTCTCTTCAAACTTATTATAGTAAGAATATCCTTGATCCACTCTGGTTTGCTGCAGTATAACTTCCGAGAGCCATATCAAATAAGGGTTTGTTGTATTTCTCCAAGGTAAATCCCTTTTATTTATATTATACCAATCAATCAATATTGAACTCAATCTCAAATCTTCTTCCATCCTCATTTACAGGCTATTTCTCACACACACCATTTTCTCTTCACAGAACGTTAATTATCCCTTGACAGGAAAAAAATGGTTATTATTTGTTTCAAAGGTAAATAAAAAGCTATATATTTGCAGTCCAAAAAATTAATTGTTTCGAACTTAAAAAATAAGAAAATGACAAAAGCTGACATCGTTAACGAAATTGCCAAGAATACAGGAATTGACAAAGCTACTGTATTAAAGACAGTTGAATCATTCATGGATGTAGTTAAAGACTCTTTGAGCAAGAATGAAAATGTATACCTAAGAGGTTTTGGTAGTTTTATCGTAAAAACTAGAGCACAAAAAACAGCTCGTAACATCTCAAAAAATACAACTATTATCATACCTGCTCATTCAATTCCAGCATTCAAGCCTGCTAAAACTTTCGTTATTCAGGTGAGAAAGTAATTCCGACTATTAACTAATTCTTAAATATTACAAATATGCCAAGCGGAAAGAAAAGAAAAAGACATAAAATGTCTACGCACAAGCGCAAAAAAAGATTAAGAAAAAATAGACATAAAAAGAAAAAATAAGTCTACCCTTTTTTCTTAACGGAAATATACGAGAACAAACTTACAGATTGTTGAATTTCTAAGTTTGTTCTTTGTGTATTATACGAAACCGACTTCTACTACTAGAAGGAACTCTCTCTAAGGTTTAACTTAAACCTATTTACAAACTCTAAAATATAGTTATGAATAGCGAACTTATAGTCGATGTTCAGGCGAACGAGGTCTCAATTGCAGTACTGGAAAATAAAAAGCTCGTAGAGCTGCAAAAAGAAGGAAGAGATGCATCGTTTGCTGTAGGAAACATCTATGCGGGCAAGGTTAAAAAACTGATGCCCGGGCTAAATGCTGCTTTTGTAGATATTGGATACAAAAAGGACGCTTTTCTTCACTATTTAGATCTTGGTGCTCAATTCAAATCCGTCGATAAGTTTTACAAACAGGCACTCGCTGACAAAAAAAAATTCCCTAACATCTCTAAAATGAGGCTTGAGCCAGACATCAACAAAGATGGCTCTATCAGCGACATTCTAAAACCAGGACAAGAGATCTTGGTACAAATAGCCAAAGAACCGATTTCGACAAAAGGCCCCCGCCTTACATCAGAATTGTCTTTAGCAGGACGTTTCCTCGTTGTTATACCATTTAATGATAAGGTTTCTGTATCACAGAAAATAAAATCAAAAGAGGAACGGGCTCGTTTACGACAACTCATTCAAAGTATAAAACCGAAAAACTTCGGTGTTATTGTACGTACAGTGGCTGAAGGTAAAAAGGTAGCCGATCTGGATACCGAACTCAAAACACTGGTAAAACGTTGGGAAGACAATCTTCCAAAAATTCAAAAGAACAAACTACCTACTCTTGTTTTTGAAGAAACAGGCCGTACAGTTGCCCTTCTGCGCGACGTATTTAATCCTAGTTTTCAGGAAATACATGTTAATGATCTGGATATTTGCAACCAGATAAAAGATTACATATCATTTATTGCTCCTGACAAAAAAAATATAGTAAAGCTTTACGATGGGGAATTACCTATTTTCGATAATTTCTCTGTAACAAAACAAATAAAAGCTCTTTTTGGAAAGACAGTTACATTCCGAAACGGAGCTTACTTGATTATAGAACATACAGAGGCCCTTCACGTTATTGACGTAAACAGTGGCAACAGATCGAAAAACCCGGAAGCCGGACAAGAGAATAACGCATGGGAAGTAAATTCCGCAGCAGCAGAAGAGATAGCTAGACAATTAAGATTACGTGATATGGGAGGAATCATCGTAATCGATTTTATTGACATGACTGAAGGTGAGCACCGCAGTCAGTTGATGACCAGAGTACAAGAATTGATGGCTCAAGATCGTGCAAAGCACAACATATTGCCATTAAGTAAATTCGGATTGATGCAGATCACCCGTCAACGAGTTCGTCCTGAAATGGAAATTTCGACCACAGAGATATGTCCAAATTGTTTTGGAAAGGGAGAAATAAGACCATCAATTTTATTTACGGACACTTTGCGGATGAAAATCAGTTATCTGGTAAAAGATCTGAATGTGAAAAAGTTTACCCTGCACGTACATCCATATGTTGCAGCATTTATCAATGAAGGATTAATCTCTTTGAAATGGAGATGGAGATGGCGCTACGGATCCGGAGTTAAGATTTTACCAAATCAGAACCTGGCTCTACTAGAATACCATTTCTACGACAATAATGGAGAGGAAATCGATATGAAACAAGAATTTGAGATAAAATAAAAGGCTCAAAGAATAATATCAAAGAGGAACTTTACAGTTCCTCTTTTTTGTTATATAACTCCAATGATTATTACTATATTACACAAAAATAAAATATTAATATAAAATTAATTGGACACAACAAATTACCAAGCACTCTTGCTTAGAAAAATCATTAACTTTGCATAATCGCACGTAAGCTTCACAAATAATGGGTCAAACAAAAAATACATATAAATTGGGAATTGCTCTTAGCGGTGGCGGAGCAAAAGGATTTGCACATCTAGGAGCGTTACAGGCTTTGAACGAAAAAGGATTATATCCAGAGGTCATATCAGGCACTAGCGCAGGAGCTTTTGCCGGAGTTCTGTATGCTGACGGATATGCCCCTAAAGAGATATTATCTTTTTTTCAAAAAAAAGTTTTCAGAGAATTCGCTGAATTTACTATTCCTCACGGGGGCTTCTTCAAAAGTGACGGATTTCGTTCTTTCCTGAAGAAACATCTGAGAGCTAAGACTTTTGAGGAACTTCAGACTCCTTTATTTGCAGTAACTACAGATATAGAGTACGGAGAAAGTAAAGCTTTTTCATCAGGGCCAGTCATTCCGGCTGTTATAGCATCATGTTCCGTTCCCATCATTTTCAGACCTGTTGAGATAAATAAACGATTTTACGTGGATGGTGGACTTTTCAAAAACTTTCCTGTATCAACCATCCGCCGCGAATGTGATAAGATAATAGGAATAAATGTTAGTCCACTGACGAGAGCCGAATTTAGAAGTTCGATCAAATATATAGCTGAGAGATCTTTTCACTATATGTCCGTATCAAACACTTTGCTTGATCGCAACCTATGTGATTATCTGATTGAGTCGGATAATCTATTCAAGTACTCTATGTTTGACCTCGATCATGTGGAAGAGATTTACCAAACGGGATACGAACTCACTATAAAATTTTTCGAAGAGAATAAAGATAGCCTAATAAAAGATTTCCCGGATATTATTACTTGATTATAAAACAAGACTCACGCAATATGAAAGAAAAGATATTCATCTACCAAGTAATTCCCAGATTATTTGGCAATAATAAAAGCTTAAATAAAGAAAATGGGACATTGGAAGAGAATGGTGTTGGGAAATTCTCAGATTTCAATGACAAGGCTCTCAAGGAAATCAAAAAAATGGGATTTACGCATATCTGGTATACTGGTATATTAGAGCATGCGTCTAAAACCGATTACTCTACGTATGGTATTCCAAAAGACAACCCTGATGTCGTAAAAGGAAATGCAGGATCGCCCTATGCCATCCGCGACTATTATGACGTAACACCCGATCTGGCCGATTCGGTTGAAAATAGAATGCAGGAGTTTGAAGCAATGATAGAACGAACACATAAGAATGGGATGAAAGTAATTATTGACTTTGTACCCAATCATGTAGCCCGTCAATATCATTCAGATGCGAAACCGAAGAAGGTTCAAGATTTGGGAGTAGAAGATAACAAAAGTATTACATTCGATCCTGACAACAATTTCTATTACCTCCCTAACCAAAAACTGGAACTGCCATTTATAGAACAAAGTTCATATGAAGAGTGTCCAGCCAAGGTAACCGGCAATGACTGTTTCAGCAATCAGCCTTCGGTAAACGATTGGTACGAAACGGTAAAATTAAATTACGGAGTAGACTATAGTAAAGGCAAAGTGAATTGCTTCACGCCTATACCCGATACATGGCTAAAAATGAGGGATATTTTAATATACTGGACATCAAAAGGGATCGATGGATTCCGTTGCGACATGGCAGAAATGGTACCGGTAGAGTTTTGGAATTGGGTTATACCGAAGGTTAAAGCTAAACAGAAGTCTCTTCTTTTCATTGCCGAAGTTTACAACCCCGCTATGTACAACAACTATGTATATTGGGGTTTGTTCGATTATTTGTATGATAAAGTCGACTTATATGATACACTCCGCTATGTTATCTGCGGACACAAGCCGACATCAGAAATTACCTTTTGCTGGCAACGCATAAATGGCTTACAGCCTAAGATGTTGAATTTTCTTGAAAACCACGATGAGCAACGGATAGCCTCCGATTTTTTTGCAGGAGATCCGACTAAAGGTATTCCGGGAATGATTGTTTCTGCAACAATAAACGTTAATCCTGTAATGATTTACTCGGGGCAGGAACTCGGTGAGCGTGGAATGGACAAAGAAGGATTTAGTGGACAAGATGGCAGGACATCCATATTTGACTATTGGTCTGTAGACTCTATACGCAATTGGCGAAACAATGGAGCATTTGGAAATACAGGTCTGACTAAAGAACAAATAATTTTGCGTAAATTCTACACGCAACTCAGACAAATATCAAAAGAGGAAGAGGCCATAAACAGCGGAAAATTCTTTGATCTGATGTATGCCAATTATGAAAACATGGAATTTGATTCGACGAAACAATATGCATTTTTGCGATCAGACAAAAAAGATTTTATACTTATAGTTTCCAATTTCGATTCAAAACCTGTTGATATTAAAGTTCATATACCTGTCACGGCATTCGACTTTATGGGTATAAATCCTTATAAGATAAAAAAGGCCACCGAACTGTTTTCTAAGAAGAATTTTACCCTAGAGCCGGAATGGAACAAAGTGTTAAATATCAATTTAGATAAGCATTCGGGGAAAATTATCAAATTTTCTATCGATTAAATTAGCATCGCAGTGATTTGTTTCATAATTTTACGGTCTCTAATAAAAACTTTGAAAATTTAACTTTCCTTAAAGATTGAAAAAAGCGATGGACGCACCTTTTAAAATTTTCTCGGGAACAACTTCTCGTTACCTAGCCGAAAAAATATGTACTAGCCTTGGATGCCCTCTTGGTAAAATGAAAATAGAACGTTTTGCCGATGGAGAATTCTCTGTTTCATATGAAGAATCGATAAGAGGTTGTCAGGTATTTTTAGTACAATCAACTTATCCATCCTCAGACAATCTGATGGAGCTTCTATTAATGATAGATGCGGCAAAAAGAGCTTCGGCTGCATCAATTATTGCTGTTATTCCTTATTTTGGATGGGCAAGACAAGACCGTAAAGATAAGCCACGCGTATCCATCGGTGCCAAACTTATTGCAGACATGCTTAGCGCTGCCGGCATCAGTCGGCTGATAACAATGGATTTACATGCCGATCAGATTCAAGGATTCTTCGATGTACCAGTCGATCACCTTTATGCATCAGCCATATTTGTAGACTACATCAAATCTCTTGATCTGGAAAATTTGGTTATCGCTACACCGGATGTAGGCGGTACAAAACGCGCAAGCTCATATGCAAAATACTTTGGAATACCAATGGTAATATGCTACAAACTGCGTAAAAAGGCAAATGAAATATCAGAGATGCAGATCATTGGTGATGTTACAGGAATGGATGTTCTGCTTGTCGATGACATTGTAGATACTGCCGGAACAATTACCAAGGCCGCCGATATAATGATGGCAAGTGGCGCACGTTCTGTTCGTGCAATAGCCAGCCATGCTGTAATGTCAGACCCGGCATCGGATAGAGTGACTCAATCAGGACTTACAGATATGGTATTTACAGACAGTATCCCTTATGCAAAAAAATGCGAGAAAGTGGTTGTACTTTCTATCGCTGATGTGTTTGCCAATGCTATACGCCGTGTCCTTTATAACGAATCTATCAGTTCTCTGTATATATTGTAAGAAAAGAGTAAACTAAAATAACAAAAGGGATGAATCTTAATTCATCCCTTTTTTGTTATACTTATTCTATAAAATCTAAAGAAACCCTGTTCAAAAAAGCGACCGTCTTATGTATTTCTTTATACATTACTATATCCTCTTTCACAAAAGGCACTTCTTTCCTATAATCTTTGAGAAACTCCTCTAGAACAGGCGAAGTTTTCACCGGATGGCGAAAGTCAATTCCTTGCGCTGCATTCATCAGTTCTATTGCAAGAATATGATTTAGGTTATCCATTATCTTGAATAGTTTTACTGCAGCGTTCGCCCCCATACTCACATGGTCTTCCTGCCCATTAGAGGAAACAATGGAATCGCTAGAAGCAGCGTAACAATACATCTTGTTTTGGCTAACCATGGATGCCGATGCATACTGAGGTATCATAAAACCAGAATTCACGCCCGGATTGGCAACAAGAAACTCAGGCAATCCTCGTAATCCCATAATCAATTGAGCGACGCGCCGTTCCGAAATATTACCAAGTTCAGCCAAAGCTATAGCAAGAAAATCATAAGTAATAGCGAGTGGTTGTCCATGAAAATTACCTCCCGAAACTATCTTATCCTCATCAGGGAAGATAGTAGGGTTGTCTGTTACCGAGTTTATTTCTGTCAACAGAATAGAAGCCACATAATCGATAGCATCCTTAGTTGCGCCATGTACCTGCGGAATACACCGGAAAGAATACGGATCTTGCACATGATCTTTTTCTCGGGAAATAAGCTCACTACCTTCAAGCAGCTTTCTAAAAATTTCAGCCGTTTTAATTTGCCCTTTATGAGGTCTCATTTGATGTAGCCCTTCATAAAAAGGATCGAGACAACCATCAAATGCTTCGAGTGACAATGCAGCAATCAAATCTGCTTTCTTCGATAACTTGAAAGCTCTCAACATCGCAAAAACACCGTTGGCACTCATAAACTGTGTCCCGTTCAACAAAGCTAGACCCTCTTTACTCATCAGGCGGATAGGCTTCCAGCCGAATTCGTCGAGAACACTCATTGCTTCACGCTTCTTTCCCTGATAATAGACATCTCCTACTCCAATCAGAGGCAGGAAAAGATTTGCCAAAGGGGCTAAATCGCCGGATGCACCCAATGAGCCGCGATCGCATACGATAGGAATAATATCATTATTAAAGAAATCAATGATGCGCTCTACAGTTATTACCTGAACCCCACTATATCCGAGTGAAAGGGCATGAGCTTTGAGCAACATCATCAGTTTAACAATAACAGGAGATATTTCAGATCCTACACTACAAGCATGCGATTTTATAAGATTTTCCTGTAAACGAGTAAGTTCGTCTGGTGATATATTCTTATTGCACAATGAACCAAAGCCTGTAGTTATACCATAAAGCGGTGTAGTTTGAGATGCTACTTTCAAATCCAGATAATCCCGGCACTTTTGGATACGCTCTTTCGCTTGAGGAGCGAGATCAAGCTTCAGGTTTTTATTAATTATATTTTCTATTAATTCGAAAGTCAGATCTCCCGAACCAATGTAGTAAACATTCTTCATAAGGTCACAGTATTTTACTCACCTTGTCCAGCAATACTTTTTCTTTTGCAATAGCCTCTTGTTCCAAATAGTTTGCCTCCTGCGTCATAAGGGCAACATATTCTATATCTTTGATAGAAGCCAGATTTATTTTCACATTCAATAATGCAGCTAACACTGCTGTTCTAGCTGTCATCATACTCACGCAAGCATCAGTAACGGCATTTTGATTTCCATGCTCTGCTACAGATGCAATGATATCCATCATATCAAGAGCCTTACGGGCAACCTCCATTGGAATCTCAGCCGCCATCCTGGTTGCAGCCTGGATTTCTTTAGCGCGTTCGGCTTTCTCTTCATCCGTATCTTTCGGCAACTTAAATGCTTCGAATACTTTATTATAGGCCTCGGAATCAGCATCTATATCACGCACAAAGCTAGCCATATAATTGCCGGCCGAGGAAGCTATTCTTCGCATAAGTTCTTCCTTATCTTCATACTTCTTCTTACCAATTGTAAGATTTGCAACCATTTCGGTTAATGCCGATGCTAGAGCTGCATTTAATGCCGCTATGCTACCTCCTCCGGGAACGGGATCACTGCCCGCCGTCTT
>POVV01000111.1_pt1 | contig 74327 bp, 65 predicted proteins | sample 1560271 | NCBI WGS metagenome assembly POVV01 (sample SAMN08337232, study PRJNA429181) | Bioreactor metagenome, whole genome shotgun sequencing project. | biome: cows' rumen and soil; feature: anaerobic; isolation source: anaerobic chemostat enrichment culture, galacturonate as sole carbon... | reverse complement strand
GCCAACAATTTAGAAAAGAAGTCTGAATGAGCCCATTAAACTTCACGCACATACTGACACAGGCAGTCGACGAGCTATCGGAAAGCGAGTCTTACAAAGGACTGTTTCATCAACATAAAGATGGCGAGCCGTTGCCATCTGCAAAGGCGCTGTGCGACGTCATTGAGTTGGCACGCTCCATTCTCTTTCCCGGCTATTACGGTAATTCTACAGTCAACAGCCGAACCATTAACTATCATATCGGAGTCAATATAGAGAAAATATTCGATTTGCTTTGCGAGCAAATATTGGCAGGACTCTGTTTCAAAAGCGACGAAGACTGTACAGCGTGCATGGAACCTCGTCGAGAAGAAGCAGCCAACCTGGCAGCCGAGTTTATCAGCCGTTTGCCTCATTTGCGCCGATTACTGGCTATGGATGTGGAGGCAGCTTACAATGGAGACCCCGCAGCCGAAAGCTTTGGTGAGGTTATCTTTTGCTACCCCGCTATCAAAGCCATCAGTAATTACCGCATTGCTCACGAACTATTAACACTGGGTGTACCCCTCATTCCCCGCATTATCACAGAAATGGCGCATAGTGAAACGGGGATAGACATTCATCCGGCAGCAAAGATAGGAAGCCATTTTACCATCGATCACGGTACAGGTGTGGTTATTGGTGCGACAAGCGTCATTGGCAACCATGTAAAACTTTACCAAGGCGTAACGCTGGGCGCAAAAAGCTTTCCGCTCGACAATAACGGCAAACCGATCAAAGGTATTCCGCGCCACCCGATATTGGAGGACAACGTTATCGTTTACTCCAATGCGACCATCTTAGGACGCATCACCATTGGAAGCGAAGCTACGGTGGGAGGCAATATCTGGGTAACCGAAGATGTGCCCAAAGGAGCAAGAATAGTACAAACAAAAGCTAAAAAATAAATAGTAAACATCCACGTATGAGTGAACAATTTGAAATGATTGCCAAAACTTTCCAGGGACTGGAAGAAGTGTTGGCAGAAGAATTAACAGGACTAGGAGCCAACGACGTACAGATAGGCCGACGCATGGTAGCCTTCACAGGCAACAAAGAAATGATGTACAAGGCTAACTTCTGCCTGCGTACAGCTATCCGCATTCTGAAACCCATCAAGCAATTTAAAGCAAAAAATGCAGATGAGGTATACGAGCAGATCAAAGCAATCGCCTGGGAGGAAATCTTAGATGTGAACAAAACGTTTGCTGTAGATGCTGTTGTATTCAGTGATGAATTCCGTCATTCCAAGTTCGTTTCGTACAAGGTAAAAGATGCCATCGTAGACTACTTCCGCGATTTAAACGGTAAACGCCCTTCAGTACGCATCAACCGACCGGATGTATTGCTAAACATTCACATTGCCCAAACCACCTGTACCCTGTCACTCGATTCATCGGGTGAGTCACTGCACCGTCGCGGCTATCGGCAGGAAGCAGTAGAAGCTCCTCTGAATGAGGTGTTGGCAGCAGGTATGATCTTAATGACAGGATGGAGAGGCGAGTGCGACCTGATCGATCCGATGTGCGGTTCAGGAACCATTCCTGTCGAAGCTGCTCTGATTGCACGCAACATTGCTCCGGGTGTATTCCGTAAAGAGTTTGCTTTCGAGAAGTGGGTTGATTTTGACCAGGATCTATTCGATTCAATCTACAATGACGACTCGCAGGAACGTGAGTTTGCACACAAAATCTACGGATACGATAACAACCCGAAAGCCAACGAAATTGCAATGAACAACGTAAAGGCAGCAGGTGTATCTAAAGACATCCGTTTGAAGCTGCAACCGTTTCAACAATTTGAGCAACCTGCCGAGAAGGCCATTATCGTAACTAATCCACCTTATGGAGAACGTATCTCGACAAACGACCTGCTGGGATTGTATCAAATGATTGGCGAGCGCTTGAAGCATGCATTTATTGGCAACGATGCTTGGATTTTATCGTACCGCGAAGAGTGTTTTGACCAGATTGGACTGAAACCGAGTCAAAAAACACCATTATACAACGGTGCTCTCGAGTGCGAATTCCGTAAGTATCAGATATTCGACGGAAAATACAAAGAATTCAAAAGTCAAGAAGACGGAAGCGGAGCTAATAACGATAGAGGTTCGCGCGAAAGACGCGATTTCAAGCCCCGTCGGAATGAAGGTGGAAGAGGATTTGCAGGTGGAGATCGTAAACCAAGAGAATTTAAGAAGAACTGGGAACCTAGAGGAGACAAGTAAACGGATTACCTAGTATTTATAAACAAATGAAGAGAGTCATGAAAGCACTAAGTAAAACAGGTGCCTTGTTGCTGCTAATAACACTCCAAAACCTATTTACGACCAACGTTATGGCGCAAGAGCTTAAAAACCCAACACTCGAAGATCTCACTCCGGGAGGTGAAACCTATCGGTATGCCGAGAATCTATACGGATTGCAATGGTGGGGTGATGTATGCATTAAACCAACCGTCGATACGCTATATACCATCGATCCGAAAACGGGCAAAGAGAGTACCGTTGCCATACGGGCCACGGTAAACGAGATACTCGAAAAGAGTCAGGCGGGCAAACTATCTCATTTTTATAACGTCAGCTTTCCATGGAAAGAAAAACCGCTGATGCTCATCGCTTTGCCGGGGAAGTATATCACTTATGACTTCAACGAAAACCGAATCACCGGCACAATTGATTTGAAGAAGGGTGCGGCCAATAAAGACTACTGTACAGCGAATGGAAATGTAGCCTATACGGTGGACAACAACCTGTTTGTCAACGTGCAGGCAGTAACCAATGAACCCGAAGGCATTGTGTGCGGACAATCGGTTCACCGCAATGAGTTCGGTATTCATAAAGGCACGTTCTGGAGCCCGACAGGGCAACAGCTTGCCTTTTATCGGATGGACGAATCAATGGTTACCCAATACCCGCTTGTCGATATTACCACACGTATAGGGGAGGTCAATAATATTCGCTACCCAATGGCGGGAATGACGAGCCATAAGGTTACTGTCGGTATCTATACACCGGCAAACAACCAAACGGTTTATCTGCAAGCAGGTGATCCTACCGACCGTTATTTCACGAATATCAGTTGGGCACCCGATGAAAAAAGCCTCTTCCTCATTGAACTTAACCGTGACCAGAACCATGCTCGCTTATGCCAGTATGATGCAGCAACAGGCGAGTTAATGGCTGTATTACTGGAGGAAAAGCATCCGAAATACGTAGAGCCTTCTCACCCAATTATGTTCTTGCCGTGGGATTCGACAAAATTCATTTACCAAAGTCAACGAGACGGGTTTAATCACCTGTATCTCTATAACACAAAGGGAGAGTTGCTGAAGCAACTGACCAACGGTGAGTGGTTGGTGCAAGAGATGCTTGGCTTCGATACCTCGAAGAAAGAGCTGATTATTGCCAGCACAGAGCAATCGCCTTTACAGTCGAATCTCTACCGTGTCAATTTGAAGAATGGAAAACGCAGGCCTATCGACAATGCGGAAGGGGTACATCGTGCACAGTTGAGCGCATCGGGACGATACCTGATCGACAGCTACTCATCGCCCACAACGCCTCGCAACATCGAACTGGTTGACACAGAAAAGGGCAAGACTCATCGCCTGTTAACAGCAGCTAACCCCTTTACAGGCTTCCGTATGCCAACCATAGAAACCGGTACGATTAAAGCCGCTGATGGGGTAACCGATCTTTATTACCGCATCATCAAGCCTGCCGATTTCGATCCGAGCAAGAAATACCCTGCCATCGTTTATGTATATGGAGGACCACATGCGCAAATGGTAAACAATGGATGGATGAACGCCGCCAGAGGCTGGGATCTCTATATGGCCAATAAAGGCTATATCCTGTTCTCGGTAGACAACCGGGGTAGCGACAACCGCGGACTGGATTTTGAGAATGCCACCTTCCGCCGCTTAGGCATCGAAGAGGGTAAAGATCAAGTAAAGGGAGCCGAATTCCTACAAAGCTTACCTTACGTCGATGCCAACCGCATAGGTGTACACGGATGGAGCTTTGGCGGGCACATGACAACAGCCCTGTTGCTCCGGTATCCGGAAGTATTCAAGGTGGGGGTAGCCGGCGGACCTGTTATTGACTGGAGTTATTATGAGGTAATGTATGGCGAACGCTACATGGATACGCCACAAAGCAATCCCGAGGGATATAAAGAGTGCGACCTCAAAAACCTGGCGGGCAACCTGAAAGGACATTTATTGCTCATTCATGATGACCACGATGATACGTGTGTGCCACAGCACACCCTGTCCTTCATCAAGGCGTGTGTAGATGCACGCACTTATCCCGATTTATTTATCTATCCTGGACATAAGCATAACGTGATAGGACGCGATCGTGTACATCTGCACGAGAAGATAACACGTTATTTTGAGGATCATTTATAAGAGAGAGAAGAACTAAATAATTTAAAGACGAATTATTCTTATGAAACTATTACTGTTAGGTTCGGGCGGCCGTGAACACGCCCTGGCATGGAAGATAGCTCAAAGCCCGAAAGTAGAAAAACTATACATTGCTCCGGGTAATGCCGGAACAGCATCGGTGGGCGAGAATGTAAACATTCAAGCAACTGATTTCGAGGCATTAAAGATTTTCGCTCTTGAAAGAGAGATTGACATGATCGTTGTGGGACCCGAAGATCCTTTGGTAGAAGGTATTTTCGATTTCTTTAAAGGCGACATCACAACGAAAGATATAGCCATTATCGGCCCATCACAAAAAGGGGCACAACTCGAAGGAAGTAAAGAGTTTGCCAAAGGCTTTATGGAGCGTCATGGTATTCCTACTGCACGTTATAAAAGCGTTACAGCCGAAACGATAGAAGAAGGGCTGGAATTTCTCGAAAGCCTCCATGCACCTTATGTGCTCAAAGCAGATGGATTATGTGCCGGTAAAGGAGTACTCATTTTACCTACCCTCGAAGAAGCACAGAAAGAGCTTAAAGAGATGCTTTCGGGCATGTTTGGCAATGCTTCTGCTACGGTGGTTATCGAAGAGTTTCTTAGCGGTATCGAATGTTCTGTGTTTGTGCTCTCAGATAGCCAACACTACAAAGTGCTTCCGGTTGCCAAGGACTATAAGCGCATCGGCGAAGGCGATAAAGGACTCAATACCGGTGGTATGGGAAGCATCAGCCCCGTTCCTTTCGCTAATGAAGAGTTCATGGAGAAGATTCGCGAACGCATCATCGAACCGACCATCAACGGATTGCAAGAAGAGGGTATCTTATACAAAGGATTTATTTTCCTCGGAATTATCAATGTGCAAGGCGAACCCATGGTTATCGAATACAACGTACGTATGGGCGACCCCGAAACCGAAAGTGTAATGCTTCGCATCCAGAGTGATATTGTCGATCTGTTTGAAGGTGTATACGAGGTAAACCTCCATACAAAATCACTGATTATCGATCCACGTACGGCTGCTTGTGTTATGATGGTGAGCGGTGGTTACCCCGAAGCTTACAAGAAAGGATATCCTATCACTGGCTTTAATCTAGCCGAAACCACCGATAGCATTCTCTTCCACGCTGGAACCACTGTTAAGGACGGACGCATTGTTACGGACGGCGGCCGCGTAATGGCCATCTGTTCATACGGAGAAACCAAAGCCGAAGCACTCGAAAAGAGCTATAAAGTAGCCGATATGATTAGTTTTGATCACAAAAACTATCGACGAGATATAGGATTTGATCTTTAAATGAGAAATAGAAACCTGCAAAATCATATAACGACGGGCCGGTTAACCCTGCCCGTCGTTATTCTTATCTGCATCACTTGTTGGCTGCTGACAGGTTTCGTATTATCTCCGGTGGGAAAAGGGCCCGACACCTATACTCTTTGGCAATGGTTCGGTGAGTCCGGGTTTCCACAATGGGGTACACAGATCATTAGCTTTGCCCTTTATGCCGGTATTGGCTATTTCCTGATCGAAATGAACAATGCCTTTGGACTTATTCGCATGCGGGCATCCGTACAAACTTCTCTGTACTTCCTATTGGTAGCTGTATGTCCCGCTCTGCATCACTTTTATCCGGGAAATATAGTTGCTTTATCACTGCTCGTTTCACTCTATTTCCTTTTTAAAAGTTACCAAGAGTCCAAACCGGCAGCACACCTCTTTCATTCTTTCGCTTTTATAGGCATAGGCAGTATTGCCTTTCCACAACTCACGTTCTTCTTTCCCATTTGGCTGATAGGTGCATACAACTTTCAATCCCTCACACTTCGTAGCTTTTGTGCTGCATTGTTGGGATGGAGTTTACCTTATTGGTTCCTGTTTGCTCACGCTTTTTTTTACGGACAAATGGAACTCTTCTATGCCCCCTTCGTCGAACTCTGCTCTTTCAGACCCATAGAACTGACTGAACAACTTGAACAGGGGGAGATTGCTATATTGATTTACCTCTTTATACAGTTTACTGTAAGCTCTATACATACTATTGCATCCGGATATCAGGATAAAATCCGCACACGGGCTTATTTGAATTTTATGATCTTCCTATGCCTTGTATTATTTATATGCATCTTTCTACTGCCGAGATACAGCAGTGTTTTACTATCGGTATTATTGCCGATAATTAGCATATTAATGGGACATTTATATGCCTTAACGAACAATCGGGCCGCTAATGCATTCTTTATTTGTTCGATGATAAGTCTTATTCTCTTATTTATCTTCAATGTATGGATGCTTTTATAGATTCACTTTTGCAATTACTCATCGACTGGGGATATCTCGGTCTTTTTTTATCCGCCTTGCTGGCAGGTAGTATTATACCCTTCAGCTCTGAACTGGTACTGGTTACGTTGGTAGAAATAGGGCTTAATCCGACATTCTGTGTATTGGCTGCCGCATTGGGCAATACAGCAGGTGGAATGACCTGTTATTACATGGGGCACTTCGGAAAGATAGAATGGATTGAGCGATACTTCAAAATAAAGCAAGAAAAAATTGAGCGAATGAGGCGATTTCTGCAAGGCAAAGGAGCCATGATGGCATTTTTCTCTTTTTTACCCTTTGTTGGTGAGTTGATTGCTATTGCATTGGGGTTTATGCGCAGCAATATCTGGCTCACAACCGTATCCATGTTTGTGGGTAAACTCATACGCTACATTGTCATGTTAATGGCATTACAAGGAGTTATCAGTTTATTCAATTAAAAGATAAAATGGAACGGATTATTGAACACACAGCCGACGGAAGCGCCACGCTATTTGTACCTTCACTGAATGAACACTATCACTCAGTAAAGGGGGCGCAAACCGAATCGCAGCATATATTCATAGACATGGGGCTGAACGCTTGCCCAGCCAAAGCACCACGCATCCTTGAAGTAGGCTTTGGCACAGGGCTCAATGCATTGCTTACTCTTCAAGCCGCCGAAACCTCGAAGCGATCGGTTCATTATACTGGCTTGGAGCTTTATCCGCTCGCATGGGAAACAGTTAATGAACTTGGCTATGTAGCACCGCTTACATCCGAATCGTCTCTTTTTGAGCTCATTCATAAAGTTCCTTGGAACATGGAGGCAATAATTACGCCTTATTTTACGTTAGAGAAACAGCAGGTTGATGTCAATCAGTGGTCTACTGTCGATCAACGTTTTGATCTAATTTATTTTGATGCGTTTGCTCCCGAAAAACAACCGGAGATGTGGACGCAAGAACTATTTAACCGCCTATACGCCACACTAAACACAGAAGGAATAATAACCACCTACTGTGCCAAAGGTGTAGTTAGGCGTATGCTTCAAGCTGCAGGCTTTCTAGTAGAGCGACTGCCCGGGCCTCCCGGAGGTAAACGAGAAATTTTACGTGGAAGAAAACAATAAACAACTAAATAAAATGATGAAATATACTCCCCTACTTCTTTTAGCTATTTTGCTAAGTGCCTGTAACGCACAGCGTACCAAGAATGATTCGGCCGAACAACCTATTCTCACAGTAACCATGGAGCCGCAACGCTACTTTACAGAAGCCATTGCCGGCAACAAGTTCAATGTAATTTCCATGGTTCCCAAAGGATCGAGCCCGGAAACCTACGACCCTACTCCCTCACAACTTGTTGCCTTGGGCGACAGCAAAGCATACCTACGCATTGGTTATATCGGGTTTGAACAAACCTGGATGGAACGACTGCTCGATAACACGCCGCACCTACAAGTGTTCGACACCTCAAAAGGCATCGACCTTATCATGGATACGAGCCACAACCATACAGGCAATTGCCAACATGGCGAATCGGGCGTAGAGCCCCATATATGGAGTTCAACGACCAACGCATTGATCATCGCCCGAAACACCTACAAAGCATTAACCCAACTCGATAGCCAAAACGAGCCTTATTACTTGAATAGATACGATAGTCTTTGCCATCAGATACAAGAAACAGACAGCATCGTACGCCAACTATTGGCAACGCCGGGCACTGCACATGCTTTCATGATTTATCACCCGGCACTCTCGTATTTTGCACGTGACTACGGCTTGCATCAGATACCCATTGAGGAGGGTGGAAAAGAGCCTTCTCCGGCTCATCTCAAAGAGTTGATTAATCTTTGCAAGGCCGAAGACGTGCGTGTTATATTCGTACAACCCGAATTTGATCGCCGTAATGCGGAGATTATTGCCGAACAAACCGGCACGCGTGTTGTCCCGATCAACCCCTTGAGCTATAATTGGCAAGAAGAGTTGGTTAACGTTGCTAAAGCACTGAGCGAATGACCCCAACTCCATTACTGACTCTCCACGGCCTCACAGCCGGCTACGATGCGCAGCCGGTATTGCGTGATATCAACCTCACAGTCTATGACCATGATTTTCTGGGTATCATCGGGCCCAACGGAGGAGGAAAAACAACACTGATCAAATGCATTCTCGGGTTGTTGCCTCATACAGCAGGAAGCATTCAGTTCTATCAGAATGGCCAGCCAACGGATAGCCTCACCATGGGCTATTTGCCACAGTACAACTCCATTGACCGGAAGTTTCCTATTTCGGTACAAGAGGTTATTCTTTCCGGGCTTAGTTCGAAAAAATCACTTATCAGCCGCTTTACCGAAGAGCACCACCGGAAAGTACAAACAGTAATCGCCCGTATGGGACTGGAAGGATTAGAACATCGATCGATCGGTGCACTTAGTGGCGGACAGTTACAGCGTGCTCTCCTCGGCAGAGCCATTGTATCCAATCCCGCCTTACTTATTCTCGACGAACCCAGCACCTATATCGACAAGCAGTTTGAAGCAAGGCTTTACGAATTATTGGCCGAAATCAATCACGACTGTGCCATTATATTGGTGAGCCACGACATCGGAACGGTGCTACAACAAGTAAAATCCATTGCTTGTGTCAATGAAACACTCGACTACCATCCGGCACCTGAGGTTACCGGCGAATGGCTCGAACGCAACTTCCACTGTCCCATCGAATTACTAGGTCACGGTACCCTTCCACACCGCATATTGGGTGAGCATAAACATACCTGATGGAGCAAATCGTTAATTATTGATCGTTTCTGCGGCAATATACGGACAATTTATTACCTTTGCCACCACGTAACTTGTTATACAAAAGAAAGAACTATAGTTTAATGAAGCAGTACAAAACGATAAACAACCTTGCCGGTTGGATTATTTTCATCATCGCTGCCACTGTCTATTGCCTTACAATAGAACCTACGGCTAGTTTTTGGGACTGTCCCGAGTTTATTACTACCGGCTATAAACTGGAAGTAGGCCATCCCCCCGGTGCGCCTTTCTTTATGCTGGTAGCCAATCTTTTCTCACAATTTGCTTCCGATGTTACCACGGTCGCTAAGATGGTCAACTACATGAGTGCACTCATGAGCGGAACCTGTATTCTATTCTTATTTTGGAGCATTACCCACCTGGTACGCAAGCTCGTGATAACCGACGAGAATAAGATAACAACCGCACAACTGATTACTGTTATAGGCTCGGGAGCAGTAGGCGCCTTGGTTTACACGTTCAGTGACACCTTCTGGTTCTCGGCTGTCGAGGGTGAAGTATATGCTTTCTCTTCACTCTTTACCGCTGTTGTATTTTGGCTAATCCTGAAATGGGAAGATGTGGCCAATGAGCCTCACTCCGATCGTTGGATTATCCTCATCGCCTATCTAACAGGCCTCAGTATCGGTGTCCACCTGCTAAACCTGCTCTGCTTACCAGCTATCGTTCTGGTATATTACTACAAAAAGAATCCGAATGCAACGGCTAAGGGTTCATTGCTGGCATTACTCGGATCGGGCGTGTTGGTAGCAGCAGTATTATACGGTATTGTACCCGGTGTAGTAAAGGTAGGCGGATGGTTCGAACTGCTGTTCGTCAACGGTATGGGCATGGCATTTAATACAGGTGTTATTGTCTACATTGTGTTCTTGGCAGCAGCCATCATCTGGGGCGTATACGAAAGCTACTGCGAACAGAGCCGTACACGTATGAACCTCTCCTTTTTAGCAACCATTGCTTTACTGGGTATACCATTCTACGGACATGGTGCAAGCAGCATCGTGATCGGTATCATCGTATTGGGTGCATTGGGCTTGTATCTTTTTGCCAAAAAACTTGATAAGAAGTATCAAATCTCTGCACGAACCATGAATACGGCATTGTTGTGCACCATGATGATTATGGTGGGCTATTCCTCGTATGCACTGATTGTGATTCGCTCAACAGCCAACACACCTATGGACCAAAACTCGCCGGAAGATATCTTCACATTGGGCGAATACCTGGGTCGTGAACAATACGGCACGCGTCCGCTTTTCTACGGACCTGCTTTCTCTTCTAAAGTGGCATTGGATGTGGAAGGAAACACTTGCGTTCCACGCGAATCGACCTCTACAACCAAATATGTTCGCAAAGAAAAGGCTTCGCCCGATGAGAAAGATACCTATATCGAACTTCCCGGACGTGTAGAATACGAATATGCGCAAAACATGCTTTTCCCCCGTATGTACAGTGCGGCACATACCAATCAGTACAAAGCGTGGCAGACGATTAAAGGCACCGACGTACCTTACGACCAATGTGGCGAGATGGTTATGGTCAACATACCCACACAATGGGAGAATATCAAATTCTTCTTCTCGTATCAGCTAAACTTTATGTATTGGCGGTACTTCATGTGGAACTTTGCCGGCAGACAGAACGATATTCAAGGAAGCGGTGAGATTGAACACGGTAATTGGATTACTGGTATACCGTTCATCGACAACCTATTGGTAGGCAATCAGGATTTGCTTCCTCAAGAGCTTGCCGCCAATAAAGGGCATAATGTATTCTACTGCTTACCGCTGATACTGGGTCTGATCGGGCTCTTCTGGCAAGCATATAAAGGGCAAAAAGGTATTCAGCAGTTCTGGGTAGTCTTCTTCTTGTTCTTTATGACCGGTATCGCCATTGTACTCTACTTGAATCAAACCCCTTCGCAACCTCGCGAACGTGACTATGCATACGCAGGATCATTCTATGCGTTTGCCATCTGGATAGGTATGGGCGTAGCCGGAATCGTTCAGCTTCTCAAAGAGCGCTTGAAGATGAAAGAAACCGTATTGGCAAGTATTGTTGCCGTAATTTGCTTACTCGTACCGGTACAAATGGCTAGTCAGACATGGGACGATCACGATCGCTCCAACCGCTATATGGCACGTGATTTCGGGCAGAACTACCTGATGACTCTCCAAGAAAGTGGCAACCCCATTATCTACACGAATGGTGATAACGATACCTTCCCTCTGTGGTATAATCAAGAGACTGAAGGCTTCCGTACCGATGCCCGCACCTGTAACTTGAGCTACCTGCAAACAGACTGGTACATCGATCAGATGAAGCGTCCTGCCTACGACTCTCCTTCGCTGCCCATCACTTGGGATCGTTCGGAGTATGCAGAAGGACAGAACGAGTACATCCAAGTACGCCCCGAAATCAAGCAACAGATTGATGCACTGTATGCACAGGCAGATAGTAGCGGTAATCCGGAAGCACTGGCCAATATCCGCGAACAGTTTGGTGAAAACCCTTACGAGCTAAAGAACATTCTTAAATACTGGATTCGTTCGGACAAAGAGGGCTTACGGGTCATCCCCACCGATAGCATTGTAATCAAGATCGATAAAGAGGCTGTTCGCCGCAGTGGTATGAAGATTCCTGAAGCACTGGGCGATTCGATCCCCGACTATATGCACATCTCACTCAAAGGCAAACGAGCACTTTATAAGAGCGAATTGATGATGCTCGAAACCCTGGCCAATAGTAATTGGGAACGTCCGATGTATATGGCCATCAGTGTAGGCTCAGAGAACCATTTGGGTATGGGCAACCACTTCATACAAGAGGGGCTCGCCTATCGGTTCACGCCGTTTGATACAGAAAAGTTGGACAGCAAAATCGATTCGGAGAAAATGTACGATAACTTGATGAATAAGTTCAAGTATGGCGGCATGGAAACGAAAGGTATCTATCTGGATGAAAACACACTACGGATGTGCTTTACACACCGTCGGGTATTTTCACAACTGGTAGCCCAGCTGTTGAAAGAGGGCAAGAAAGACAAAGCACTGAAGGCTCTCGACTATGCCGAGAAAGTAATTCCGGCATACAACGTGCCTTACGATTGGCAGAACGGTGCCTTCCAGATGGCCGAGGCTTATTATCAGTTAGGGCAAACAGCCAAAGCCGATAAGATTATGGACGAACTGGCCAATAAGTCGGTAGAGTATATGTTGTGGTATCTGAGCATGAACGATCAGCAACTGGCTATATCGAGCCAAGAGTTTATGTACCACCTCAGTTTGCTCGATGCCGAGGTACGTACCATGGAGAAATATAAGTCGAAACTCGTAAGCAACTATGCTACCCGCTTGGAAGAGCTGTACAATGCTTATATGAGCCGAACAAAAAAATAATGGCGAACCGGAAGCGTTGCATCATTGCCCCGATACATTATCGGCAATGATGCAACACTTCTATCTCTCCATTGATCATTAATCATAAACCACTCTCTCTCGTGATTATAGAACAACCACCTAAGTTCTTTCGCGCACTATATCCACAGGCAATCTTCCGAATGAATCCCAACGAAAAGGCAGTTTACCTGACTTTCGACGATGGTCCTATCCCCGAGGTTACCCCATGGGTGCTTCAGTTATTGAAGGAACATGATATCAAAGCCACCTTCTTTATGGTAGGCGATAATATTCGTAAATATCCGGAAGTCTTTCAGCAAGTAGTAGAAGCCGGACACAGAATCGGAAATCATACATTCAACCATATTCGTGGATTTGAATATTCGGCAACGGACTACCTTAAGAATACCGACCAAGCCAACCAAACGATGGATACCGACCTCTTCCGTCCTCCACACGGACATATGGGTTTTCGGCAGTACCACACATTAAAGCAGTATTATCGCATCATTATGTGGGACTTGGTTACGCGCGATTACAGCAAGAAGATACGTGGACCACAAGTACTGGCCAACGTGAAAAAGTATGTCCGCAACGGCTCCATCATTACCTTTCATGACTCCTTAAAATCATGGAAGAATGGGAACCTACAATTTGCCTTGCCCCGTGCCATCGAATACCTGAAGGCAGAAGGATACGAGTTCAAATGCTTCCCTACCCCCGGGCAGGCGTGGTCTAATGACAGTAAGAAATAATGGAAACAGCTATGCTATCCTCCGCTCACATCAAAGCCGAAGCCCTGCGCCTCGGCTTTTCAGCTTGTGGCATAGCCTCGGCCGATGCGGTAGATAAAACCACAGCAATGGCCTTTCACAACTGGATAGACGGGGAGAAACAAGCCGGTATGGCGTATATGAAAAACTATACGGACAAAAGGCTCGATCCTCGCTTATTGATGAATGGAACACAAAGTATCATCTCGGTAGCCCTCAACTACTACCCCGCAGAGCAACTGCCCCACGATGGGTATCAGCTGGCTTGGTATGCTTACGGGCGGGATTATCACGACATTCTCAAAGCAAAGCTCACTCGCTTACAGGAATCTATTTTGGAGCAGTTCCCCGATAGCATAAGCCGTGTTTTTTGCGATACGGCACCCATACTGGAGCGGTATTGGGCATGGCGTGCGGGGTTGGGTTGGATAGGCAAAAACACACAACTGATCATTCCCCATGCAGGCTCTTGCTTCTTTTTGGGCGAGATTTTTATTGACCGCATAGCCGATGCGTATGACACTCCATCGGCTTCTCACTGCGGAAGCTGCACACGATGCTTGAATGCTTGCCCTACCAACGCACTGGAGAGCCCATATTTGCTAAATGCGGGGCGATGCCTATCGTACCTGACCATTGAGCACCGAGGCGATATTCCTCCCGCAGAAGCCCGTAAAATGGGCAATAAGATATATGGTTGCGATGAATGCCAGAAAGCCTGTCCATGGAATCGTTTTGCTACCCCCTGCCAAACACCCGAATTGCACCCGTCACCTGCCCTACTCTCTATGCGGAAGAGCGATTGGCATGCTTTGACCGTAGAGCAATACAAAGCCCTCTTCAAGGGCAGTGCCGTGAAGAGGGCTAAATATGAAGGGATGGTACGTAATATCGTTACTGCATCGTCACAGTCAGCGGTGAGCGAAGTTGCTGAGCAAACTGAGCCACATACGCATTCCACGCAGCAGCATCCTTAATGGCAGCTTTGCTCCAAGCCGATCCCCAATAATACGTATAATCAGATCCGGGTGTGTATTCGCTAATGGCCAACACATGACCATCTGCACCACCACGCTCCTCTTTCTTCTCTTTTTCAGAGAACAGAACCACCTTAGCATCGTTTACCGAAGCAGGAAACGCTGCGCCTACAAATATCTTACCATTGCCATTGGCAACATTATCGGTAGGATCTACATAGGTGATATATCCGTTGGCAGCGTCGGCTACTACCTCTCCATCGGGCTCGTGCAGTACGATACCTGTTGCTACGGGCATGGCTGCTTTCAGGTTACTGTAAGAGACAACTGTTTTATTCATATATTGTCCGGCATCCAAAGAGATCAAACGGCTCTCAATCACATTTGAATCTCCCTTTACAGTGAGTGGATTATAGGTCAGTTTGACAGTAAAACGCAACGGACCGTTGTCGAGAATCTCTTGTGTTTTGTAGCAATAAGGATAGAAAATCGTATCGCCCGACATCAATGCAGCAGCACCGCCACCCAGTGTTGGACCTACCTTATAACAATCCAGTCCGTTGCCGTGGTCTACATGATAAGAAACCGATTGATAAAGCTGTTTGGCAGCCTCCGGATCAGTTTTCTTCAACTCGGCTATCTTTGCTTTTGTTTCGGGGTTTAGTTCGCCAGCATAACGAGCTTCTACCACCGGCTCGGTCGTATTGTACTTGGTCCAGATGTCGTAACCAAAAGCACGTTCGTTATTAGCCTGCAAGGCAGGTCCGTAGGTACGGAAAGCAACCAGGTCGTTCTCCCAGGCTACGTCGTCAACCCGTTCGGGATAATATCTTCCACAAGCCTTCACGCTGAAAGCCTCCGGAGTACCTGCTTTGATGGTGTAAGAAGCCGTTGCATTGGCTTTTACGTTAACCGGGAAGATTACCTTCTCATCATACGTAATCTGATAAGGAACCTGAGCACCATCCTGATCAAGTACTACGATTTGTGCCGTATCGGCCAGTTGCAGTTTGGCAACTATATCGCCCATAGATACTTCTACCATCTCACCGCTACGTTCAAGGGCGGTCGAGTTAGTCACCTTAATGGTTACCGGGGTGCTTTCGGCACAAGCTAAAAGAGCGAAAGCAGTTGCAAGGAGTAAGAAATACTTTTTCATTTGATTATTCTTGGTTAAAATTCGTCGTAGAAGCACACAGAGTACACGGAGTTGTTAAAAACGTAACTCTGCGTACTCTGTGCTATCCTGTAACGAATCGGTTCTTATTTCGGTTGTTTTCCAATATAAGCCAAAATACCTCCGTCAACGTACAATACGTGTCCGTTTACAAAGTTCGAAGCCTCAGAAGCCAAGAACACAGCAGGTCCGGCCAAGTCTTCGGGTGTACCCCAACGGGCAGCCGGTGTTTTAGCAATAATGAATGAATCGAATGGGTGACGTGAACCATCTGCCTGCAACTCGCGCAAAGGAGCTGTTTGAGGAGTAGCGATGTAACCCGGGCCAAGGCCGTTGCATTGAATGTTGAATTCGCCATATTCCGAAGCAATGTTGCGAGTCAACATCTTCAATCCACCCTTAGCAGCAGCATAGGCAGATACGGTTTCGCGACCGAGCTCGCTCATCATCGAGCAGATGTTGATAATCTTACCGTGACCTTTTTTCATCATCGCAGGAATCACTGCTTTAGCTACAATAAACGGACCATTCAGGTCGATATCGATAACCTGACGGAATTCGGCAGCCGACATCTCGTGCATAGGAACACGCTTGATGATACCTGCATTGTTTACCAAGATATCGATCACACCTACTTCAGCTTCGATCTGTGCAACCATTGCATTTACCTGATCTTCGTTTGTTACGTCGCATACATAGCCGTGAGCCTCGATGCCCAATTCTTTGTAAGCAGCCAAACCCTTGTTTACCAATTCTTGGTTGATATCGTTGAACACTACTTTTGCACCTGCATTTGCATAAGCCGTAGCCAATGCAAAACCAATTCCGTAAGAAGCACCTGTTACGAGCGCTACCTTACCTTCTAATGAGAAATTAATCATACCAATTCCTTATTTAATCTGTTATTTATATTTTAATTACTTCAAGTCCGTGATCAGAGAGAAATCCTGATCGCCATAGTCAAGGTTCTCGCCACCCATACCCCAAATGAAGGTATAGTTGTGGGTTGCTGCTGCCGAGTGGATAGACCATTCGGGTGAAAGTACAGCCTGATCGCCCTTCATCCATACGTGACGTGTTTCATCAACTTCGCCCATGAAGTGACATACAGCATGCTCTTGGGGTACTTCAAAATAGAAGTAAGCCTCCATACGGCGGCTGTGTACGTGTGCAGGCATGGTATTCCACACGCTACCCGGAGCCAATTCGGTCATACCCATTTGCAGTTGGCAAGTAGGCAATACCTGATTCACCAGCATTTTATTGATATAGCGATGGTTAGAGCCTTCGAGCGAACCCATTTCAGCTACTACTGCATCTGCCTTCGTAATCTTCTTATCAGGATAATTACGGTGAGCGGTCAATGAGTTGAAATAGAATTTAGCCGGATTCTTCGGATCAACACTCTCGAAGGTTACAGTACGGTCGCCCGAACCCAAGTAAAGAGCTTCTTTATAGTCTAATTCAAAAACGGCATCGTCTACCTTCACAATACCGGGGCCACCTACGTTAAACATACCCAGCTCGCGGCGAGTCAGGAAGAAAGGTGCTTTAAGCGGATCAATCGCTTCGAGCGTCAGTACTTCTGCTACCGGCATAGCGCCACCTACTACCATGCGGTCATACATGGAATATACCATATTCACCTCATCGGCTGCAAATACAGTTTCAATCAGAAAATCACGACGGATTCTTGCAGTGTCATAGCTTTTTGCATCTTCGGGATGCGCAGCATAGCGAATTTCATAATTCGTTTTCATACCTTATATGTTTTAATTGTTGATAATATGCATTCGTTCTATGTACCTCGTTTACGTACACGATGCAAAAATAGCAAAAGAAAACGGCATAACATTGCAATTTTGTGCTTATTATATAGCAATATCGTTCACAAACGGTTCAGGCACTGTCTGTTTAACAATTTATAATACGATAATGCAAATTAGCACGTATAAGTGAGTACAAGCAACTCCCGTTAGGAAGAGTTGCCTGCAGTTAACACTGAGCTATTATCGCGATAGCAGTTTGTCGAAAAACAATGTAATTAGTTGCGCACCTCCATTTCAGTTACAAACTCCTTCGTGGTATACACTTTATTGGCCAGTAGGTTGAAATTAATCAAAGCAGCCTGATCGTCATCCATATCAGGAAAGAAGTCATTTTGTGGATCAGTCATTACGATGGCAGTGTTCTCGTCAATCACGAATGCTTTTTCTCCCTAAACCAATGCTGCCATCGCCATTAAGACAGGTGGCAAGCATTTTTTAACAGACAAAGAGCGGCATAACAAGAGTACGTTATTTTGGTATGAATAAGTACGTACTCTTTGATAGCAAGAGTACGTACTTAACTCAGCGTTAATATACTAGTTTTGCAAACAAGGAAAAGCAATATGAAAAGCGCAAAAGAAGAACAGGAAAAAACTAGTGATATACAAAACATTAAGAATCAAAACTCTTATATACAAATAAGGAACCACTCCCTTCGCAGCAGCTTTTTTTATTTGATTCGAGAAGTTGTTTCTCGGATATAGTTGTGCATTTAACAACTTCATCAGTGAAATAAAAAAAGCCCCAACTCGCAAAGAGTCGGGGCTTACTGAAGTTGTCCTACCAAGATTCGAACTTAGACAAACAGAACCAAAAACTGTTGTGCTACCATTACACCATAGGACAAACTGAATGTGCTTTCTGTTAAAAAGCGGTGCAAAGATAAGGGAAAGCTTGATAATCTCCAAATATTTCGACACTTTTTTGCATAAAAACTCTTGCAAACTAAGTCGAATGCTTATCTTTGTACGTACAGAATACACCTAAAATAATCCGTAAAACTAAAAAAATGAGAAAATCAATCGTATGTATTGCACTAAGCTTCAGTGCGCTAAGCAGTCATGCAGAGTCTCCCTTATGGATGCGCGATGTACAGATTTCGCCCAATGGGAAAGAAATCGCATTTTGTTATAAAGGAGATATCTACAAAGTGCCCGTGAGTGGTGGAACAGCAATCCAACTCACAACACAAGACTCGCACGAGAGTACACCGATATGGTCGCCCGACGGGAAGCAGATAACCTTTTCGAGCGACAGAAACGGAAACTTCGACGTCTTCGTAATGCCCTCGGCAGGAGGAAGCGCCAAAAGGCTCACACGTCATTCGGCAGCCGAAATTCCATCGGCCTTTACACCCGACGGTAAAGAGATTCTTTTCTCCGCATCTATTCAAGACCCTGCCGGCAGCGCATTGTTTCCTACATCGGCTATGACGGAACTGTATAAAGTGCCCGTAAGCGGCGGAGCAACCCAACTTGTACTCGGAACTCCGGCCGAAGCAATCGCTTTCGACCCATCGGGCAGTTTCTTCCTTTACCAAGACCGCAAAGGATTCGAGAATGAGTGGCGAAAACACCACACTTCGTCCATTACACGCGATGTATGGATGTACAACACCCAAACGGGCAAACACACTAACCTGACCAACCGGGCAGGCGAAGACCGTAATCCGGTCTTAGCACCCGACAAACAAACGGTATATTACCTGAGCGAACAGGGCGGATCATTCAATGTATATTCTTTCGCACTCGATAAGCCGCAAACGGTTAAACCCATCACCTCCTTTGCAACACATCCGGTACGTTTTCTGTCGATAGACAACAACGGCACGCTATGTTATAGCTACGATGGAGAGATTTATACCCAGGCAGCGCAGGCAGCCCCTGAGAAGGTGCGGATAGAGATTATTCGCGACGATCAGGAAAAGATAGCAGACCTGAGCTTTACGAGCGATGCCACCTCGGCCACGGCATCACCCGATGGCAAACAAGTGGCATTCATCATTCGAGGCGAAGTATTTGTCACTTCGGCAAACTATGGTACCACAAAGCAAATCACGCATACCCCCGAACGAGAAGCCGGACTCTCCTTTGCCCCGGACAACCGTACACTGGCTTATGCCAGCGAACGCAATGGCAATTGGCAACTCTATTTGGCCAAGATGGCACGCAAAGAAGAAGCCAACTTCCCCAATGCGACGACAATTGAAGAGGAAGTACTCCTACCCTCTGCTACCATCGAACGTGCCTATCCGCAGTTTTCGCCCGATGGCAAAGAACTGGCCTTTATCGAAGACCGAAACCGCCTGATGGTACTTAATCTGGCTAGCAAAAAGGTTCGTCAGGTTACCGACGGATCTACCTGGTACAGTACAGGAGGAGGTTTTGACTACCAATGGTCGCCCGACGGTAAGTGGTTTACGCTCGAATTTATCGGCAACAAGCACGAACCTTACGCCGACATCGGCTTGGTCAACGCACAAGGAGGAAACGAAATTATCAACCTGACTAATAGCGGCTACACCAGTGGATCTCCCCGTTGGGTACTCGATGGCAACGCCATCTTATTTGCTACCGAACGCTATGGTATGCGTGCCCATGCCTCTTGGGGATCGCAACGAGATGCCATGTTGGTCTTTCTAAATCAAGATGCCTTCGATAAATACCGCTTAAGCAAAGAGGATTATGAGTTGCAGAAGGAGCTCAAAGCAGAACAGGAAAAAGCAGAAAAGAAAGTAAGCGCCGACAAGAAGAAAGATTCAAAGAAAAATAAAAAAGAAGAAGACAAAAAGGAGGAGAAGGTAAAAGAGATTGCGGTAGAACTCAAAAACATCGAAGACCGCATCGTACGCCTCACTCCCACCTCGTCTGATCTGGGTGATGCCATCATCTCTAAGGATGGCGAAACGCTCTACTACCTCATTGCCTCGGAAGAGGGATACGATATGTGGAAAATGGATCTACGTAAAAAAGATACGAAACTCCTGCACAAGCTAAACACCGGATGGGCTTCTATGGAGATGGATAAAGAGGGAAAGAATCTCTTTTTATTGGGTAGTAAAGCTATGCAGAAAATGGATCTGGCGGCAGAATCGTTGAAACCCGTCACCTACAAAGCCGAAATGAAAATGGACTTGGCAGCAGAGCGCGAATACATGTTTAACCACGTTTACAAACAGCAACAAAAGCGTTTTTACAATACCAATATGCATGGAGTAGACTGGGATGCCATGACGGCTGCCTACCGTAAGTTTCTGCCTCATATAAACAATAACTACGACTTTGCCGAACTATTGAGCGAATGGCTGGGCGAACTCAACGTATCGCACACGGGAGGCCGCTACTACCCTAACTTAAAGGGTGAGAATACGGCCAACCTCGGTGTATTAGTTGACTGGAGTTACGAAGGAAAAGGTGTACGCATAGACGAAATAATAGAAAAAGGTCCCTTCGACCACGCGTACTCCAAAGCCAAAGCAGGCACAGTCATTGAGAAAATCAACGGACAAGAAGTAAATCAAGAGAGTGATTATTTTGAGTTACTCAACGATCAGGGAAGAAAGAAAACACTCGTATCACTCTATAACCCACAAAGCGGCGAACGGTGGGAAGAGGTAGTGATGCCCATCAGTAGTGGAGCACTCGATAATCTGCTCTATACACGTTGGGTGAAACAACGTGCAGCTGATGTAGATAAGTGGTCGAACGGACGATTGGGATACGTACATATTCAATCAATGGGCGATGACAGCTTCCGCTCGGTATACTCCGATATACTGGGGAAATACAACAACCGCGAGGGAATCATCATCGATACACGATTCAATGGTGGCGGACGCCTGCACGAAGATATCGAGATACTCTTCAGCGGACAGAAGTACTTCACACAAGTAGTTCGCGGACGCGAAACCTGCGATATGCCCAGCCGACGCTGGAACAAACCCTCTATCATGTTGATGTGCGAGGCTAACTACTCCAACGCACATGGCACACCTTGGGTATATAGCCATCAGAAATTAGGGAAACTGGTCGGCATGCCCGTACCAGGTACCATGACCAGTGTGAACTGGGAGCGTTTGCAGGATGCATCACTCGTATTCGGCATCCCCGTAACAGGTTATCGCCTACCCGACGGAAGCTACCTGGAGAATCAAGAACTCGAACCGGATATCAAAGTAGCCAACTCGCCCGAAACAATCGTTAAAGGCGAAGACACTCAACTAAAAATGGCAGTAGACGAGCTGCTCAAAGAAACATCAACCCGGTAATCCATACAAAAAGAGAGGAGCGTCTGCTGTAGACGCTCCTCTCTTTTTGTACTATATCAACCTGCTTATTTAGCAATGATGAGGTAATAGTTCTTCTTGCCTTTCTGAAGCAACAAGTACTTCTCATCAAGCAAGCTATCAATAGTGATTAGTTGATCAAAATCAGTTAGCTTCTCTTTATTCAAGGACACACCCCCACTCTGAACCAATTTACGCATTTCGCCTTTCGAAGCAAATACGGCAGCATTGTCTACGAACAGATCGACAGCCTTTGCACCGGCAAGCAATACATCGCGCGATACTTCAAACTGTGGTACGCCTTCGAAAACAGCCAATAGCGTGTCTTCATCGAGTTTTTTAAGCGCATCGGATGTTGCATTACCAAACAGGATATTCGAGGCGTCTACGGCCGCATTATAGTCTTCTTCAGAGTGTACCATAATGGTCACTTCCTTAGCAAGACGTTTCTGCAATACGCGCAAATGAGGCGCTTGTTGGTGCTCGGCAATCAGACCGTCAATTTCTTCCTTTGACAAAGAGGTGAATATCTTAATATAGCGTTCGGCATCGGCATCACTTACATTGAGCCAAAACTGATAGAATTTGTAAGGAGATGTATAGCGAGGGTCGAGCCAGATGTTGCCCGACTCTGTTTTACCAAACTTACCTCCGTCGGCTTTCGTAATAAGCGGGCTGGTAAGTGCATATACCTCATTGCCGTTTGTGCGGCGGATTAACTCGGTACCGGTTGTAATGTTTCCCCACTGATCCGATCCGCCCATTTGCAATTTACAGCCTTTTACATCGTTCAAATGCAAATAATCATAGGCTTGCAAGAGCTGATAGGTAAACTCAGTGAACGATAATCCGTCGCGAGCTTCACCATTGAGGCGCTTCTTTACAGAGTCTTTCGACATCATGTAGTTTACGGTAATATGCTTTCCTACTTCGCGTGCAAAGTCAAGGAAAGTGAAATTCTTCATCCAGTCGTAGTTGTTCACCAACTCGGCACGATTGGGAGCATCTGAGTCAAAGTCGAGAAACTTGGCCAGTTGTCTCTTCATACCGTCCATGTTACGTTGCAAGGTCTCTTCATTTAACAGGTTGCGTTCAGCCGATTTGCCCGACGGGTCACCTATCATACCGGTAGCACCACCAATAAGCGCCAAGGGCTTGTGTCCACAGCGCTGGAAATGACGGAGAATCATCACACTGCACAAGTGTCCGATATGTAATGAATCGGCCGTAGGATCGAAACCAATATAAGCGGTTACTTGTTCTTTAGCTAATAATTCTTCCGTGCCGGGCATCATATCGTGCACCATTCCACGCCATCTTAGTTCTTCTACAAAATTCATCGAATGATAGTTATTTAATTTTTTAGTTATGGAGACAAAAGTACGACTCTTTATCCGAAGTTACAACTCTTGACGATTAAAAAACACATCCTGAATGTTTTGCTGCACCCGAGCCATCAATGCGTCCAGACTCATCTGACGGGAAAGAGCCACACGACGGTAAATTTCTTCAATACCCAATGTACTATCATCGGTTTCGACCAATAAACGGTTCATGGGGGTTTGACAAAGGGCTTCTTCGTTATAATGCGCTCCAAAGGAGAGATAAGCACCCAAACCCACCCACTGAGCTGCCAACGAAGCATTGCCGCGAAACCCGTGAAGCACCCACGGCTGAGTAGAAGCACCGCTACGCAGCATGCGCTGTACAATATCCGTACCTCGCACATTATGAATCAACAACGGTTTTTGCAGACGATGAGCCATGCGTACTTGTGTAGAAAAGAGTGTTTCCTGAAGCGATAAGTAATCACAATGAACTAATTTATCGATGCCACACTCGCCAATAGCAAGCACTTGAGGATGTGCGGCCAGCTCTTCGAAGAGTACCCAATCGGGCGAAGCATCTTTGAACAGACAGACATCCCACGGGTGTATACCAACTGAGTAATAGCAACCCGGTTCGAAACAGAATGATTCGGGAAAACGAATGTTTACAATACCCTTCAGCGGTAGGGCAGAGGATCGATGTGTATGAATATCAAGTGGATATTTCATAAGCGACAACATATTAAGGAACCGGATCATAACCGGAGCCACCCCACGGATGACAACGAAGTATGCGCCTAACGGTTAGGTATAGGCCATAGAAAGGGCCATGCTTCTTTATCGCCTCAATAGCATACTGCGAACAAGTAGGGGTAAATCGGCAAGAGGGAGGCAACATGGGCGAAATAGCTGCCCGATAGAAGTATATAGGCAACAATAAAAGATAGGAGAGGAGGCGTTTCATACTGTTTTCTCGATCATACGTGCCAGTAGCACTTTCATCTTTTCTTCCAGCATAGCAGACGGTATTAATTCGTCCGACAAATAGATAAACGCAATGGCCAAAGGTTGACCCTGCGCTTCGAGAGCCTGAAGCAATTCGTGCTTATTTTTACGATAAGCTTCACGAATCTGACGCTTCACCCGATTACGCTTAACAGCACGTTTAAAACGTTTCTTCGAAACACTAATCAGTATCGATGAGTACACCTCTTGTTCCGGCATGGGCATATATACCACACGAAGCGGAAAGACCGAGAAAGATTTCGAGACACCGCCCGTGAACATCTGGTCAATAACAGTTTTACTATGAAGCCGTTCGGCTTTGCTCAGTGTGTTCACGTTTATATAATAGTTAATAGTTAAAATGAGAATGGTTATTGGTAAAAGGCCGACAGCAGTGTTATTTCACACGAAATCAACCATTTACCATTAACCATTGAGTCATTTATTTGCCCTTGTTCGTCTCTTTGATAAACATATCCAAAGCGGCAGTCATCGACGGTGCTTGCACAGTAGGTGCTTCAAGGTCGAGACGAAGTCCGGCATCACGCACTGCCTGAGCAGTAGTTAAACCAAACGTACCAATTTTAATATCTTTCTGATCAAAGTTAGGGAAGTTCTTCTGCAACGATGTTACACCGGCAGGGCTAAAGAACACAAGCATATCATAATCAAATGCTTCATCTGTCGCAAAGTCATTACTTACAGTGCGATACATCACGACCTCAGTATGCTGTATGTTATTCTTGTCAAGCAACTTCTTAAAGTCGTCGTTATGCACGTCAGACATAGGCACCAAATATTTTTCAGTTTTATGCTTTACGATCGACGGAATTAAATCTTCAATTTTTCCAGTAGCGCCAAAAAATATTTTACGCTTGCGATACTGCACATACTTCTGTATATAAAGCGCAACGGCTTCGGTGACACAGAAATATTTCATTGTCTCGGGAATAGACACACGCAGCTCCGTACAAAGTCCAAAGAAGTGGTCAATCGCGTGACGAGAAGTGAATATGACAGCAGTGTAGTCCAAAATCGAAACCTTTTGCTGCCTAAATTCTTTAGCAGAAAGGCTTTCGACCTTAATAAACGGGCGGAAATCAATCTTTACACCATACTTTTCAGCAATGTCATAGTAAGGAGATTTCTCTGAAGCAGGTTTGGGCTGCGACACAAGTACTTTCTTAATTTTCAACGTCCTAAAATTTTATTACCAAATAATTGTTTAGCTCCATCACACCTTTATAAACCAATAGACAAGGTATGATTTCAAGGGCACAAAAGTACAAAATTAAAAGGAAAAGCTCATTAATATTGGAGAAAAAAAGCCTTATCCACTTGTAAAACATCAATATTTTAGTAAAAACAACTAAACATGCCCCAATAATAATCCATACTTCTACGCTCAAATTGAAATAAATTAGGAACAAAACAAACGGGAAAAGCACGAATCCTGCATAGTAAATAATAGTCAGATAAGACTCGAGCCATACGGCAGAACTGTTCTTGTCAAAAAATGTCCATCCTAAAAACGAATAAGCTATCCACTTGAATACGAAGTAGATCAAACAGACAGAGATGTAGCTAAGAAGTAGTATATAGGGGGGAACTTGTTTCATAAGCAACGGGTGCGCATCATTGAAGTAGTTAAAAATACAAATACCCGATAAAACACATGTTTGCACCGCCAACAATAGCAAGAAGCGAAGGTCGCTTGCAGTAGACGTGCTGAAAATACTGGCACGATCGCGCTGAAGTTGAAAATCTTTCACGAGTTGTGAAAGGAAACGTTTATTGCGTGACAAAGCGAATGAGGTAAGTAGAAAACAGAGTAGTAAAAGAGCTGCCAACCCATTGTCCGTACGAGGAGAATAGGGGAGGGGCTGCCCCTCTTGCCCCGATGCAAACTCGCGTTGCGAATAGTAGCGAGTAAGGCGCAGGCTATCCTTGGGCACGAATTGATCTTCGTAGAATAGCGGCAACTCATTCACCAACAAAACATCAACACCTAATGAATCGGTAACGGCATTCATATAGCAGCAAATTTCCGAATGGAAGCGTCCCACACGGGGACGCTATAAATTAGATCAACAGCCTCTTCGGGCGTATGAGCCACATGCCAGATATCGCCATGTTGGCGTCGCATGAAGTTTTCGTCGATGGCGCGTTCAAGCATAAGCAACAACGGGTCAAAGAAGCCATTTGTATTAAGAATCACGATGGGATTAAGATACAACCCTAGCTGTTTCCAAGTAATAATTTCGAGCAACTCTTCAAGAGTGCCGCATCCACCGGGCAAAGCAATGACCGCATCACTGAGGTCGGCCATAAGTTGCTTGCGTTCGTGCATACTGTCAACCTCTACCAAGCGAGTCAGCCCGGTGTGATGCCATCCTTGCTCAACCATAAAGCGAGGAATGACACCGGTTACTTCGCCACCGGCCTCGATCGTAGCATCAGCTACCGACCGCATCAACCCGATGCTTCCTGCTCCATTAATCAAACGAATCTGTTTCGAGGCTAATAATCTGCCAAGTACGGAGGCAGCCTCGAAATAGCATTCATCAATCTTAGTACTCGATGCGCTATAAACGCATACCGATTGTATCTTATTCATCTTTACTAACTAAGAGTGTTTACAAACCAAAAGCGGCCTTAACACGATCTACATAATCAAGTTTCTCCCAAGTAAACAGCTCTACTTCAATCGTTTTTGCATCTTGGTAACGAGAGATGAAAGTCTTTGTAACGGTTTGAGACTCACGTCCCATATGACCATAAGCAGCGGTTTCACTATAAATAGGGTTGCGCAACTTCAAACGCTCTTCAATGGCTTTAGGGCGCATATCGAATAACTCATCAATCTTACGTGCAATCTCACCATCGCTCATTTTCACGTTACTACGACCGTATGTATCTACGTAGATATTGATTGGCCGTGCTACACCGATTGCATAAGAGACCTGTACCAATATCTCATCGGCAACACCTGCGGCTACGAGGTTCTTGGCTATATGACGGGCAGCATACGCAGCACTACGGTCTACCTTGCTGGGGTCTTTGCCCGAGAAAGCACCACCACCGTGCGCACCTTTACCACCATAAGTATCAACGATAATCTTACGTCCGGTTAAGCCGGTATCGCCATGAGGGCCACCAATCACAAACTTACCGGTAGGATTTACATGATAAGTGATATGATCGTTAAAAAGAGCCAATACGGCTTCGTGATTGATTTCTGCAATGACACGAGGCATCAATATTTCAATGACATCGCGACGGATAACAGCCAACATCTCTTCATCGGCTTTCAATTGAGCTTCGATAGAGTCATCGGCAGGTGCAATAAAATCGTCGTGTTGTGTTGAAACAACAATGGTATCAATACGTACCGGAAGTCCGTTATCATCATATTCAATAGTTACCTGGCTCTTCGCATCGGGACGAAGATAGGTCATCTGCACACCTTCGCGACGAATTTCGGCTAACACCTGCAAAATACGGTGTGCCAAATCGAGCGAAAGAGGCATGTAGTTTTCAGTTTCATTGGTAGCATAACCAAACATCATACCTTGGTCACCAGCACCCTGATCCATCGGATCGGCACGTTCTACGCCACGGTTAATATCGGCACTCTGTTCGTGAATAGCAGAGAAAACCCCACAAGAGTTACTCTCAAACATATACTCACCTTTCGTATAGCCAATTTTTTTGATTACATCGCGTGCAATAAGTTGAAGATCAACATATGCATCAGTTTTCACTTCTCCCGCCAGCACTACTTGTCCGGTAGTAACTAAGGTTTCGCAAGCTACTTTCGAACTGGGGTCAAATGCCAACAGTTGGTCAAGTACAGCGTCCGATATTTGATCGGCCACTTTGTCGGGGTGTCCTTCAGACACCGATTCGGATGTGAATAAATATCCCATTCTAGTTTAAGAATTAAGAATTAAAAATATAAGTTCATTACGAAACAGAAGTTGAGGGCAGGGGTCAGAGTAGCATACCTTAAAAGGTACAGATAGAAAAAACGATGTTGTTTTAGCATTTTTTTCCGTGGTTGCAAGCTACTCAAATCTGTCCACCTTTCATTTCAGGGGACAAAGGTAGTGAATCATTTTCATTTTACTGCTACACAGACCACGGATTAACATCCGTTTATGCTCAATTACTTAGCATTTCGAGTAACTGCTGCATTGTTTTCCCGATGAGAGGATGATATAAATCGGGAGCAATTTCGACTAAAGGTTCCATTACAAAGCGGCGTTCAGTCATTAGTGGATGAGGAATGGTCAGACCTTCGACCTCAACAGTAGTATCGCTATAAAGAAGCAAATCGATGTCAATGACTCGATCGGCATAGGTATGGTTTACCGATTTGGCAGTGCGTCCCAACTCTTTCTCTATCGCTTGGGTTACACGCAATACAGAGAGTGGTGGGAGGCTTGTTTCTACACATACGACAGCATTCAGAAAACTGTTTTCCGAAGAGAAGCCCCACGGAGCTGTTTCATAAAAAGCGGATAGGGAGACAATCTCTCCTATCCGCTCGCTTATTTGTTGCACTGCGTCGTGCAAATGTTGTTTCTTATTGCCTAAATTGGTGCCCAGACCGAGATACACATTCATAGATAATCCGTGTTATTTCGTTACGAAGAATTCTACTTTACCACATTTTGGGCACACATACAAATCAAAACACTCTCTGTTTTGGAACAGCTCAAAAAGATTTCCTAAAACCCCTACACGGCTTCCTTCCAGGAATTTATATTCCCCCGAGTAGTGCATCGATATGTGACATCGGAGACATTCTAGTCTTTGCTTATCAATGGGTTCATTATCAAACTCCGAAGACTTAATGACTGCTTTATCCGGAAAACTGTAGTTACACTTCCAGCACAAATCAAAATTATCTTCGACCTCTTCGTGACAATTTGGACAAACCTTCATAGCTATTGCGTGTATTACTTATCAAGAATCAACATCGCATCGCCGTATGTTCCAAAGCGATATCCCTCCTTGAGGGCTACCTGATAAGCCTCCATCACCTGATCATAACCACCAAAAGCTGCTACAATCATCAGCAAGGTAGAAAGAGGCAGGTGGAAGTTGGATATCATTGAGTTGGCTACCGTAAACTCATAAGGAGGGAAGATGAACTTATTGGTCCAACCTTCAAATTCCTTCAAGTGTCCATCGGTGCTTACCGCACTCTCAATGGCACGCATCACTGTTGTGCCTACTGCACAAACGTTGCGCCCACTATCCTTTGCCGTATTTACTGCTTTCACGGCCTGCGCATCGACTATCATCTGTTCGGAATCGGTCTTATGCTTCGTGAGGTCTTCTACATCGATATCACGGAAATTGCCCAATCCGGCGTGAAGAGTCACATAAGCAAAGTCAATCCCCTTAATCTCCAGACGCTTCAATAGCTCACGGCTGAAGTGAAGACTGGCAGTAGGAGCTGTTACAGCACCCTCTTTGCTAGCAAAGATGGATTGAAAACGCTCGGCATCATCCGGCTCGACCGGACGATTAATAATGGTATGTGGAAGGGGCGTTTCGCCTAAAGCATAGAGTGCTTTTTTAAATTCATCATGAGGCCCATCGTAAAGGAAACGCAGCGTACGTCCACGCGAAGTTGTGTTATCAATTACTTCGGCCACCATTGAGTCATCATCACCAAAGTAGAGCTTATTGCCGATACGGATTTTACGTGCGGGGTCTACCAACACATCCCAAAGCCTAAGTTCTTCGTTCAATTCGCGCAACAAGAACACCTCAATACGAGCACCCGTCTTCTCCTTATTACCGTATAAACGGGCAGGAAAAACCTTTGTGTCATTAAAAACAAACACATCTTTATCATCAAAATAATCCAAGACGTCCTTGAACATACGATGTTCAATTTCGCCCGTCCGGCGGTGAAGCACCAATAGGCGCGATTCATCACGGTACTTCGTAGGATGCAAGGCAATCTTGTCCTCGGGTAGTTTAAATTTAAATTGTGACAGTTTCATATCTCTATCTTATTACGTTGTTTTTTCTTCTTTTGTTATCTCTATTGACTGCCCATCGAGCCATTGGGCAAACTGTTCGGGGTCGAGGCAATCTTCCAATCGAACATCTCCCACACGGGTACGAATAAGCCCTGTCAGGTGTGCACCACTTTCGAGTGCTTCACCAATATCGCGTGCCAAAGCACGAATATACGTTCCCTTACTACATACTACCCGGATTTTAATCTCGGGCAAGTTGCATTCGAGCAGCTCTATCTCATCTATAACGAGCAACTTAGGTTTTAGTTCGACCTCTTTTCCTTTACGAGCCAAGTCGTAGGCACGCGCACCATCCACCTTACAAGCCGAGAAAGCCGGTGGAACTTGCTGTATTTCGCCAATAAAACGTTTCAATGTCTCCTCTACCAATTCGCGCGTAATGTGAGCGGTAGGGTAGGTGGCATCGATCTCTTTCTCCAAATCGTATGAAGGAGTGGTAGCACCCAATGCAATGGTAGCAATATACTCCTTGGTCTGATACTGAAATTCTTCAATACGCTTGGTAGCACGACCAGTACAAATAATCATCACTCCGGTTGCCAATGGATCGAGTGTGCCTGCATGACCCACTTTTATTTTTTTCTCATTGATTTTACGACTGACAATGTACCGTACTTTGGCAACCAGATTAAACGATGTCCACGTCAGTGGCTTATTGAAATATAAAACTTCTCCTTCTTTAAAATTCATTAGACAATTTCTAAATTGTAACCTAGCATCAACATCACTAAAATAACTCCTCCCACAATAATACGATACCAACCGAATGCCTTAAAGCCATATTTCGTAACAAAGCTGATAAAGAACTTGATGGCCAATAGCGCTACAATAAATGCAACCACATTACCAATAATTAAAGCAGGCAAATTGTTCACCAGAATCTCTGTTCCTCCATCCAAAAAGAGCTTTAAAACTTTGTATCCGGTAGCGGCAAACATCGTTGGTACAGCCAGAAAGAATGAAAATTCGGCCGCTTTCTTACGCGTTAACTTTTGCGACATACCACCTACGATAGTAGCCATCGAACGCGACACACCCGGTATCATGGCGATGCATTGAAACAAGCCGATGCGAAATGCTCGTTTCTCCGTCAGCACCGTATCTTCTTTTCCTTTCGAGAAAATCCGATCACAAAATAACATAAATATTCCACCAAGAACCAGCATCACTGCCACAACAGTAACACTTTCAAGCAATTGGTCTATCTTGTCGCTCAACAAGAAGCCAAGCACAGCAGCCGGAATAAAGGCAACCAGCAGCTTCCAGTAGAAGTCGAATTTATGAAGAAAACGCTTCAACCCCGATGCTCTAATAGGAGCCGGACTGTGATTTAACCTAAAAAACCGATTCCAATAAAGGCAGACTACCGATAAGATCGCTCCAAACTGAATGATAACTGTGAATGCCTTTACGAACTCTGTACTTTGTACGCCCAACATGCTTTGGGCAATAATCATATGACCGGTAGAAGAAACAGGTAAAAACTCTGTCAACCCCTCTACAATGGCGAGAATAATAGTTTGTAGTGTTGTCAAATCTCCCATAAATTACTCTTCTTCAGGTTTTGTTTTTGGCTTACGCAATACAGCATATATCATAAAAATAAAGCCTAGGAAACATACAACCGGTGCTACCTTGATTCTGCGTACACTGAAAATATCGGGTTCAAAAGCCGTCTGTGTTGAAGAAGGGCCTGTCATCAGGATAAAACCGATAATGACTACGATCATTCCTACAGCCAGTAGAATGAAGTTCATCTTATCAAAAGCGAATTTTTGTTTATCAGCCATATTATTTTAATTATAAGTTAGAATCCTAAAAGTAATGATTATACATAGTATAGAGTGCTCGCCTTCATCCTCAAGTACTTATTGATTGAGAGGTATGCACATAAAAACGTGATAATGATTCCAAAAACGAATACAGAGCCCGATACTAAAACCATAACGGTAGGGGTAATGACCCTGATTAATTCGGGTTCATACGATACCAACCAGTAAGCAGTTCCCATCAAAATGGTGTCGGCCATTACCGCAGCCAGTACACCGCTCCAGATATTTCGCCTGAGAAAAGGACCGCGTATAAAGCTCCAACTGGCTCCAACCAGCTTCATTGTATGTATCAAGAAGCGCTTGGAGTAAATGGCCAGCCTTATGGTATTGTTAATCAGCGCAAACGAGATAAACGTCAACACCACCGCCAGCGTTAATAGCACCAAGCTGATATTCCGAATATTCTCATTCACCGCATCAATCAAATCGCGTTGATAAAGCACCTCGCGGATATTGGTGTTTTTCTTCATGAGCTTCTCAATCTTGGCAATACTATCCGAATTGGCATAATCGGAGTTCAACTTGATCTCGATAGAGGCAGTAAACGGATTGTATCCTAAAAACTCTTCCGGATCGGTTCCCATCGCTTCTGTCTGCTCACGAAGTGCCTGTTTCTTCGAGATATACTCTGTTTCCTTCACAAAAGCCTCTTTATCCAGCTTCTTCTGGAGCGTTAGAATCTCCGATTCTTTCATTTCATCGCTAATAAGTACAGAGAAGCTGATGTTTTCTCGCACGTATATCGACAAGTTATGAGCAGCCAATACAAAGAACACCACTAAACCAAGCAAGAGCAGCACCAAGGTGGTACTAATGCTTGAGGTGATAAATTGCATATCAAAGTAAGATACAGCGTTGTTTTTATTCCTGTTCTTCATCGTTTATCAGCGTTTTTTCCGAAATACATAGATCATAGAGCTACTCCGTTCTTTCTTGGCCAACGAACTAAGCCAAGCCATCGTTCCCACTCGCATACCTCTGAGAAAAGAGTGTGAATGTCCCAATTGTTTCTCGCTCAACATGGATACATAAAAGGCATCGAAAGGCATCGGGTGACGAGCAGCCATAATAAATCCATGTCGCGAAGCCAATGGCTGAATAGTGCCCGGCGCGAAATGCCATAAGTGCCGGGGCACATCATAAGCAGCCCAATCGGCGCCATAATGTTCGGCATCATACGAAGAGCAGTTCGGCACTGCTACAATCAGCGTTCCTTTGTCGTTCAATAGCTGGTGCAGCCTATCCCAAGTATCGTTTAGCGACTCGAGATGTTCCATCACATGCCATAAAGTAATCACATCAAACGTGTCGGGAGTAAACTCACTTAAAGCCGTAGGTTCTTTCACCTCGAGCCCGAAATGCTCGTATGCAAAAGCACGTGCTTGCGGACTCTTCTCGACAGCTTCGACCTGCCAACCACGTTGTTGCATGGTATGAGCAAAATAGCCTGTTCCTGTACCGATATCAAGTAGTTTTCCTGTTTTACGATGTGACTCCTTCATCACAAGGCGTGCTTTGCGTCCCAGCATATAGCGGCGTACCTGGTGATAGATGGCGTTCATTGCGCCTTTTCGGGTATCGGAGTGAGATATATAATCGGGAGTTTCGTAGTAGCGACCTATTTCGGCTTCCACAGGTGCTCCCTGTGTAAAGGTAAATCCGCAGTCTTCGCACGAACAAACTTCAAATAGTTCGCCCGACGCATAATGATCCGTACAAGTCATGACGCGCTTCATGCGCTTGCCATCACACAGCGGACATGCATTTATAATAAGTTTATTCATTGATTTTACCCTAAATTAAAGTGCGACTTCGGTTCACAAAGCCGCACTTCACCCGAATTTGATGTAAAGTAACAAATAAAAAGTGATATAGAGCTGTTTCGTTAAGGAGCTTTAACCTTATTATTAATGTCACCATTTTACATGCTACCTCTCTGCAATATTAATGAATCTGCAAATACGCTCACTCTATCATATTGATAAAGCACTTATGAAACTATTTCTTTAGACTGATAAAATTTAAAATCGCTATCCGTTCATTAATGTCAGCTTGTTGATATTGCGCGGGAAAATATGAGGCAGGAGTCTCATCTGTAGTGATGGTAACCAATGTATTGGGCACATTCGATGAAATTGGCTTCCCCATTTGCTTGTATCCGGGATAGTCCATCTTAGGTTGTGTGAAAACAGTTGCTTTACGATCCAACTTCGAATAGACAGAGCAAGCCATCTTATTATCATAGGGCAACATCCAGATAGAAAAGACTTGAACATCGCCATGAATAGTAAATTGGCTGTAAGCATATTCTTCTTTAATACGCATGGCATTTTCCATTCCATTAAAATCAGCCAACATTTTCATGTTTGTTTTTTGCTGCATGGTTTGCTTCAATATTCTATGTTCAATATCCCATATATAATACCCTCCCGTGGGTGGATCGTAAATCTCGATATAGCCCTTCCTTCCGGAGTATAATGTATTCCAATCAGAGTGAATATAAGGGTAGTTTGCACCCGAAGTTAGTAATGTTTGAACTTTCTCTCCTTGATCATTCATAATCCGCAATCCCCTACAATTATCATCTTGCCCCAACCGATGGCATAAAAAATCTCCATTGGGCAATGCAGCGATGTTATCAAAAACAAGCGAATAAGGAAAAGACAGTGTCTTCATATACTTTCCGTCAAAGCGATAATAATAAATCTTACGGCTCCCCATATCGCAAATAAAGGCATTACTTTCTCCAATAAAAAAGGAGGTCACGTTTCTATACTCCTGAGGCCCTTCCCCGCGTTGTCCGATAGTATGCGAAAATCTGCCATCTCGATGAAAAACAAATATAATACTCTGCTTTTTATCTACCAAAAACAACAAACTATCCACCATAACCATTTCGTTGACAATGCCCCAAAAATAGGGGGAGGGTAGCTCTAACCTATAAGACCTCACACTATCTGTAAAAGAAGATAGCGGTAACTTCTCTTTAGGATTCGAGAGATCAATCTCCATCACCAAATACTTATCGGAAGGGGATTGACTACACGAGCTGATAAAGATCAGCATGATTAGTACCGGAATGGCTTTTAATATGTATTTCATAATTTACAGATTTATATATGTGATAAAATAACTGATTCAACTAATTTAAAAACCTTGTTTATCATTAGGTCGTGTCTACATTACATGATCACAACCGCCTTCTTTTTAAGCCAAAACGTCAATATTAGTTGGCATTTAATTTAACATTTATTTGCGCTATTTACATAGCAGAACTAACAGAAATCCGTACATAGCTGTAGCCATGATTAATAAATTTAAAAAAAGAGTTTCTTTTCACCGCTCTATAACTAAAAGGTTAAACACATATTTCAATTGAAACAATCGTAAGTATGATTCACATCTTTCTTCATTATTTAGTGGTTCTCCAGCACATGGCAATTGGTTATCATGCGCTGGTAAAAAGAGATAAGCTAACTCATCTTTTATCAGAAGCTCCTATAAAAATAAGTATTTTATAGGGACTTTCCAAATGATCAGATTTAGCTGTATCTTTTCCACACATCTGAAAATCAACACCTAACAGAAAACTTATTACTTTCTCAAACCAATCCATACATGGTTCAACGCCGTGTCTTAATTTACGATAATAACGATTCGTGCTTTTGATAACGCCATAAAAGATCGCTCGCAATAAACGAAGCTCACCAAACCGGATGTGCAGGGCAATAAAGGTTCGGCGAGTTTATTGAGTGAGGAGGCTACATTATATTACCAGTCAAAAGCAAGTGGGATCTGTGCCTCGCAGCTACATATATTCACCGTTTGCAACCCTACTCCCTTTTGCCCAATAAGCCTCATAGAGCCTTATTGGAGGTAAAGCCGACCAGCCCTCAACTATAACCTGCCGGAGTACATAAAAAAGCTGGCGGCTTTTTTTTAAAACGCCGCCAGCTTTTTCAATTATCTCGCGGGCTTTTTGAAAAAGGCCGCGGGCTTTTCTAAGCTAAGTCATTGAAAGTTATTAGAGTATTCGAAAAGAGAAAATAGATAAAACTTACAGAGAGACATTAGCCATTTTGCAATACATCCTCTTTGGCCGGGGCATCAGGCTCGGGAGTCGAAGCCGGATCGAAAGGATTAAAATAATAGATACCCAGTGTATCGAGATATTCAAGAAACGAGGGTAGTTTACGCATGAAAGAGCTACACTCTTTAGCCTTTTCAGGTGTCCAAGCCGCTTCGGCAACTGCTATCAAACGAGGAAAAGTCATGAAATCCAATCGTTTAAGATCGGCCACTCTTTCTGTCCACAAAGAGAATTGCATACCCATCACCTGATTTTCATAATCTTTGGTTAGGTGAGCGATGGGAGCAGGGAAGCGGTATATATCTTCAATCGGATTATAGCCGTTCCACGTTCGCCCTACCTTATGCGTAGCGTATTGCACAAAATCGGCATACAACGGCCGACGCGGAGTCATAATCACTCGAAAGCCATTCTCCAAAGCCTTAACCAATTGGTGTTTGCGATCGTGTCGCCACCACATAATCACGGCTTTCTGAGGTGACACACCGGCATCCACTATTTCGTCCCACCCAATCATAGTCTTCCCCTTAGAAGCAACGATATCGGCTGCACGACGAATGAAATAATGTTCCAAGCCGGTTTCGTTTTGCAGCTTCTTATCGCGGATAAACTGTTGAATATCGGGGTCGGTAAACCAGCTTTGATTGCCATAATGCACCTCATCGCCTCCAATATGAATGTAAGGAGCAGGAAACAAAGACACGATTTCGTCGAGCACGTTGCTGATAAACTGATAGGTTTCTTCCTTGCAAGGATGGAAAGTAAAATGTTCCCATTTACCTTCACCACCTCCCGATATTTCGGGATAGGAGCGACAAACAGCCGTAGCGTGTCCCGGCATGTCAAACTCCGGTATCACCATGATATGCCGCTGTGCAGCATAGGCTACAATTTCCTTGATGTCCTCTTGTGTATAAAAGGCAGCAGGTGCTTTAGGGTCGTGCCAGTTACCGACGGCTCCTTCTGAAGTGAGCTTCGGGTAACGCTTGATCTCGATACGCCAACCCGGCTCATCGGTCAGGTGCCAATGAAAAACATTCAAACGGAGCGAAGCCATGATATCGAGGTATTGCTTTACCTTCTCTTTGCCGAAGAAGTGGCGACTTTCGTCGAGCATAAAACCACGCCACTCGTAGCGCGGAGAGTCCTCTATCCGGCATGCACCCAGCACTCCTTTGCCCAAACGTGCCAACTGCAAAAGTGCTTCTTTCGCATAAAACAAACCGGCCTCATCCGATGACTGCAATAAAACATCAGTGGGAGTGATGATAAGCGAATAGCCCTCTTTCGGCATAGCCGACTCCTTATCGATGGATAAACGGATGCTTCCCCGCGAGGAGGGAGCTGAAGAAGCGAGTGTTCGCAGTTCGGTTTGCAATTGAGTGCCCATTTGGGCAGTATAGCCGTTGTTTCCTTGCACCCGGATGTCTTTGCCAATTACAAACGTTCCTTTTGCCAAACGCATCGAAGCAGGAGTTGGCAATAAAGCCTGTTGTGCACAAAGGGGCAATAGGCACAAGAGAAACAGCACACCAAGAGAAATTTGTTTTTTCATCGTATTATTACAGTTAAAGATTACCAGCCTGCGTGTTCGTTTTTGTTTTCTTTCGAATCGACTTCTCGTTTCTTCTCTCCGGTATAATTCCATTCTATTTCATCGGTCAGCTCCTTTCCACCGACGGTAACGACGGCTTTTAAGGTATTCTTTCCTTCGCTCAGCGTTACCTGATCGAACACGTAATGAACAGCCGTATATCCTTGTCGGATACTGGTTAATTGCTGTCCGTTCAGGTATACACTGGGCGTACCTACATTGGAATAAACGGTTACGGAAGTCTGTTTTTTCTCACGGTTTGTATTGCGACGTTGCGTCAAGTAAAGTACAGGCTCTTTGCTCCAATTGGCCTTGTACCAGAAATAAGAATCTTTTTTAGTCTTTCGATCGAAGGTAACCAATCCCTTCAGGTTGCGCGCTTCCACTCCCCCACGTGTCCACATGGGTACAGCAAAGTCGAACATATTCCATAAATAGGAAGCAATGATGTAAGGATGCTTGGCAATGACAGCCCATTGGTATTCGTGTGTTTTAGTCTGAAAGGTTTCGGGATAAAAGGGTTTGCCCCAGTTAAGCGCATCGCCCAGTAGTTCTGTTTGATGGTCCAGGTTGGCATCAGCACCATACTCTGTCAACATCAGTTTCTGCCAAGGATAGTTCTTTTCTAACCCTTCCACCCACGGTTCGATATCCTGAATCTTCTTCTCGTACCAGCCAAAGTAGCGATTCATTCCCTGAATATCGGCATTCTGATTGACCGGATGCTCTGCATGTCCGTATCCGTTTACGGCCACTGTATATCGGTCAGGATCTTCGGTCTTGGCCAAATCATGAAGAGATTGAGTCAATGCCGATGTGTATTCGTGCGGCTGATACACTTCATTATGTAACCCCCATACGTAGATAGAAGGGTGATTAAAGCTTTGACGAATGAGTTCGCGAAGCTGAGTTTGTGCATTCTCCGTCTCGTAACCCGTTACGCGGTTTACAAAAGGTATCTCTGCCCAAATAACCAATCCCAGCGAATCGCAACGCGAATAAAGATATTCCGACTGCTGATAGTGAGCAAAACGAACGGTGGTAGCACCCACATCCATAATGGTAGCCAAATCAAAGTCATGATGTTCGTTTTTCAATGCACTACCCAATCCCCACCAGTCTTGGTGGCGGGTAACGCCATACATCGGGTATTTTTCGCCATTCAAATAGAAGCCTTTACCGGCAATGATCTCGTATTTGCGTACACCCAACGGTTGCACAACCTCATCGACAATTCGCTTTCCGTCAAGCAACCGGGAAACTACCCTATACAGATAAGGGTCTTCGCGTCCCTGCCAAAGGTGAGGATTGCGAAGTGTAAAGGTAGCGCTATACGTTTGTGTGCCTTGCGGAGTAAGGTCGAATGACTGCCGATGGCTATCTACCTTCTTCCCTTCGCGGGTATAGATCACATTTTCAAGGGTCAACGCAACAGGTGCAAGCGAACCGTTGTCCAACTTTACCTTCACGGTTACATCGGCCGACTTCTTCGATACATTTTTTTGTGTGATGTACACTCCCGGAGAGGCACAGTCGGTCACGGTAATATTGGCCGGTTCGGTCACTACCAACCATACAGGCCGATAGATGCCACCATACACACCAAATAGATTCTGATTGACCGGGATAACATCCGGACGAGCCGTATTGTCGGCCTTCACCAGAATTTCATTTTCTGCCCCCCAGTTCAAGGCAGTACCTATTTCGCAGGCAAAGGCCGAATATCCGCCTTTGTGAGTCCCTACCAGTTTGGCGTTTACATATACCTCGGCATTGGCACCTACTCCTTCAAAGCGAAGGAAGATACGTTTACCCTTCAGCTCTTCGCCAAAGAACTGTTTTTTCTTGTAATAACCGACCCCTTCGTAAAAAGAGGCTGCTTTGACTTGCATATCTTCGGCATTCCATGTATGGGGTATTTCTACTTCGCTCCATTTTCCATCCCATTGAGCGGCAGCACGCATCGGTTCTACCGAAAAGGGGCCTCGCTTGAACTGCCAACCCGAATTGAAGGAAGTCACCTCACGAGCTGCCACCGTTATAGCCAACAGAGACAGCAGACAAAGCACCATCCGTTTTATTATCAACACACTATTCATTCCTTTTTCTGTATTTATTTGATACACTGCAAAGATAACCTTAAAATATATCTTTCAACCGCCAAATTCCTCCCAATTATGTGACCATATCGTCCGTTTAACCAGCACATGTATCTGTTTTTATCTTGACACAGTAAAAAACTATTGTGCCATTTTATAAATTTGACAACCCGCCAATAAGAAAGCACCCACACCGTATACCTCGGTCATCTCCCGAGTTACCTTCTTGGGATCGGCACCGATAGGTTGTACAAATCCCAACTTACCATCAGGCTCTACGGCGTCAAGCAATGCTTTCCAACCCTTTATCACGACGGGCAGATAGGTTTCTTTATCCAATAACCCCTCATTGATTCCGTAAGCCAATGCATATACAATAAATCCTGTTGCACTTGTCTCGGGCGAAGGATAAGAGGCTGGATCGAGCAAGCTTGCATGCCAATACCCATCGGGGCTTTGAAGGGTGGCAATGCGACGGCACATCGTAACAAAGAGCTTTTCGTAGAATGCACGGTTTTTATCTTTACGTGGCAACTCTTGCAACATTTCGGCCAACCCTCCAAGTACCCAACCATTTCCACGCCCCCAGAATACTTTGGCACCATTCTTTTCCTGCTGTTTAAAGTAACGCCAATCGCGATAAAACAGGTTTTCATCCTTATCGAACAGGTAGTCATAAGAAGCTTTGTACTCACGATTCATGAATCGGATGTATTTCTTATCTCCCGTAAGTACATAGAGCTTTGTATAGGTAGGCGGTGCCATAAACAACGCATCACACCAAGTCCAACGCTCCAGGGTTTCTGCCTTGCGGTAATCAAGTTCAAAAGAGCCCTTCGACGGATGAGACATCACCCACTCGGCACGGGCAATAGTGGGATTCAGCATTGCCTGATTCTTATACTTGCGATACAGGTCAATAAATACCTGAGACACTGCAATATCATCGGCATGATACATACGTTTATCCGGATGCCAGCCGTTGCGCCGACCGATGGCAGTGAGCCATTTATAGTATGTGGCATCATTATCTTGTTTCTCGGCCAGTTCTGCCCAATCAATCATTCCCATATATAGCGCGGCATTGGTCCAGTTCAGATCGCCGTGCTCATATCCGGTATTCGGATTGGCAATCTGCCAGTCGGCTACACGCTTCATGTCATTTTTCACTTCGGTTTTGGTGAAAGGTACTTGCGCATTCGCACCAACACACAAAGTCAATGCAACTGCTACAAAAATTAATTTTCGTTGTTTCATACGTATTTACTAGAATGTTTCTGTTTTTACTCTAATCACTATGTTAGCGCATCACGATATTTATCGGCTGCTCCTTTCTCTTCTTTTATTTGAAGTTTGATAACAAAGGGCTCTCCCGGCTCTACCAAAGGCATGGATACGTTATACTCATTGCGAGCAGTTTCCACTACCTGCAAACTAGCACCATGCAACAGGTGCGCTCCAATTATCTGAGTACTTTTCGGTGTCTTCACCAATAGTTGCTTCGTATAAGGGCGATTAAATACAACCATAAAAACATCTTGTCCTTTACGTGTATAATAGCCCCAATCTTGTTTAGCCCATCCGGCATAATCGCAGCCATAAATTGCTTCGCCATACTGGCTCATCCATTGTCCCAGTGAGGTTGCCAGTGCTTTTTCTTCAGCACGGAAATCACCATCAGCTTGGGGGCCGAAGTTAACAACCATGTTTCCTCCCATAGAAACAGCATGGACAATGCGGTCAATCACTTCCAATGGAGTTTTTACATAACTCAAAGACCAGTCTTTATGGTACCCCCACTGATTCTCGGGAATAGTCATACATGCTTCCCAATCCCATTGTGTCACTTTGAGGTCCTTAACCGGATCGGGCAGACGGCGTTCGTATCCCGATTCATAATCACCCATCAGTCGGCCATTACTATCGAAATGACGTTTGCCATAATCATCAGCACGCAAACGGCTATTGATGGTAACTCCCGAAACCAGTTCTTTCAAAGTCTTTTCAATGTGAGCGGTCCACCATCCGTTTTTCTTGATGCTGGAATCCCATGTACCATCAAACCAAAAGTCTTTTACGGTTGGGTAACGAGTAGCCAACTCTTTCAACTGATTATCTGTAAAAGTAAGGAAACGACGAAAAGCGATGCTATCTGCTTCTGATTTAATATCATATCGATAATCGGGATGACTCCAGTCCATTACCGAAAAGTAGAAATGTACATCAATACCTTCGCCGTTGTAGGCTCTTACTATTTCACCCAATATGTCTTTCTTATAAGGAGTATTTGCCACTGTGTATTTTGTATACTTACTTGGCCAAAGACAAAAGCCCTCATGATGTTTTGTGGTGATTTTCACGTAACGCACTCCCATATCCTTGGCCATTTTGGCCCATTGCTTGGCATCGAACTTAACCGGATTCCATTGCTTCATTAACTCCATCCATTCATCCGACGGTACTTTTGCCCACGACTTTAACCACTCGGCTGCTCCATTGTACACTTTTCCATTCCATTCGCCGCCCGGAATAGCATATAATCCCCAATGAATAAATTCACCTAAACGATTATCGCGGAATTTCTGCATAGCAGCATCTTGACGTTTACCAACATTGGTGGCACCATATTTCAATGGTAACTCCTGCTTCGTTTCTTGAGCTAAAACACTTACAGACAAAAAAAACGAAAAAAGTGTAGTCAACAATCTATAATTCATATATTAGTCATTAGTTAGTTAAGACAAGAACGGGTATCTAGAAAACTAATTGTATTAAGTTTCAAAGATACCCGTTACATTTTACTTAGAATAGCCTGGATTCTGAGGGAATTCAGCACCTGTGTTAGAGTCAATAATAGTCTGAGGAATAGGCCATAAGGTATGGTGGTCATCCATTTCACTACTGTAAGAGTTATATTTCTTCACGCGCTCAACAAGCTTGCCGGTACGCACTAATGTAAAACGGCGTAATTCTTCTCCAATTAATTCACGGATACGCTCATCTAATAAAAAGTCAATAGTTGCTTCGTTTGCAGATATTTCAGGTGCATGGGCACGTTTACGCACCTCGTTAATCGCGTCTGCAGCACCTTTCGCATTTCCTTGCATCAGACATGCTTCGGCTTTAAGCAAGTATGTTTCGGCCAAACGGAACTTCATTCGGTCTTTATTATTTCCAGTATAAGTTAGGTCGTCTTCTTTTCCAAAAAAGAATTTAGTAATCACCGGATACAACTGACTTTTCTTCCATGTTTCTTCTGTTATAATTGCTTTCTTACCAAAATTAGGAGATGCAGGGTCGTTGTAATACCAATTACGCTTAATATTCGATTCGGAGTTACGAATATCGTTCTCTGTATAGAAATCATTACTTTCAATCCACCACTTAAATGGCATAATTTGAGCCAATCCACGTCCACCTAGACTGTCGGCAAGAACAAATCCGGCAGCTCCATCCCAATAGCGTGGACTCCATGCACGACGTGTCCAGTCTTCGTTGGCACCACCACCGCCAGTTACATTATATTCTAATTGCATCACCCAGATACTCTCTTTATTTCCGGACTGCCGATTTTGATTATTTTCAATGAACATATCCGAGAATGGATCTCCTGCTCTATCTTTCACAGAACCAAACCGCTCTTTCATGAGTGAGAAGTAACCACAAGCAATCACATTATTTGCTGCTACTTCTGCTTTCGCATATTCACCTGCCATAAGATATACTTCGCTTAATAAGTGCTCTGCAGCCCATTTAGTCAGCTTTCCTTCATCAACCTTATCTGGATTTTCGGGCAAATTGGCCGAAGCAAACTTTAAGTCTTCAATCATTTTGGCCAATACTTCTTTTTTAGGCGTACGAGTAAAATCGACACGAAAATCTTTCTCTATTTTGTCAACGTAAGGTATATCCCCATACAAATAAACCATATAGCGATAAGCATAGGCTCTAAAAAAACGAGCTACTGCCTGATAATAGGCTTTATCTGTTACTTTATCCCACTTCACATCTTTTTCTGAATATTCTAATAACTCATTAGCCGAAGCTACCAGCCCATATCCCCAGTTCCAATAAGAAGTAACAAACGTTGTGGAGGGTGTGTAGGAGAGATTCTCGAATGGAGTTAACGACCCATCTTGCTGCTTACCACAATACACAATATCGGTAGCTACTTGAAAAGACTCGTAAGGACAAGCATTGCCTTGCGAAGTAGTTGCCCCTCCCCAAGTATTAAACTCTGAGCGAGCCCATCCGTATAGTCCCGTAGCACCCACTTCAAAGCCATAGGTGGTTGTATATGTATTATCGGGAGCTAATGAGCTCTTTAATTCTTCATCTAAAAAACCGGCACAACTGGTTCCAGATACTAATAATGCCACGAAAGCAGTTACTGTTAATATATGTTTCATATTCATTGTATTGTTAACTGATTAAAAAGTAAGATTTAAACCGAACATATAAGTACGAGCTGTTGGATAACCTATTACAACACCCTTCTCATCTTGATTCGTCATTACATTATCAAAATTTAATGCATTATCAATATTGCTAAATGTATATAGATTGTTCACACTTACGTCGGCGCGCAAAGCCGAAATACCTATAGATTTTAGCATGGTTTTTGGAAAAGTATAACCTATAGTAATATTCTTAACCTGCACATAGCTCATCTTTTTATAAAATGAATGCTTATTAAAAGGCACATAAGTCGGTGAGGTCATTTCATTGGTAGGATTTTCAGGTGTCCAATAATCCATTCCATTCAAATAATTAAATTCAGGCATCCAACGATCAAAGTTATAATCATGCATTTGTTTCCACTGTCCAAACAAGCCATTCAAGAGAAGTGAACAGTAGATATTTTTATATGTAAAATTATTATTCATAGACAATAGAAAGCTCGGCGATTTAGAACCGATAATCTTCTTATCCTTGGCATTAATTACTCCATTGCCATCTACGTCTTCAAGTTTGGCTGAACCAGGAACTGCTCCAGCTTGTATCTCTTTACCTTCTGCATTCAAGTACTTTTTTTTCGTTGCATCCCAGCCTGCTTCGTCAATTTGCCAAGTACCTACGACATTGTAGTCATAATAGGAACGTACCGGCTCACCAATAAACCAGCTATTGGCTATATCATCTTTCCCATCACCACGCAGTTCTATAATCTTATCACGGTTTAACGAAAAATTCACACCTGTTTTCCAAGTAAAATCTGTTGATTGAATATTGACTGAATTCAAGGCTATTTCAATACCGGTATTGCGAGTTTTACCAACATTATCCATGATTGACTTATAGCCATTCATATAAGGAACAGTACGACTCATAAGCAGGTCTTGGGTGTTTATCACATATAAATCAATATTACCAGAAAGGCGACCGTTTAAGAAACCAAAATCAAGACCAATATTAGCCGTACGAGAAGTTTCCCACTTTAAGTTCGGATTACCAACCCCATTTGTGGGCAAATAAGCTCCATTTACGGTTGTCCCTCCATCGCCCCAGATATAGTTCGTCAGTGTTAGTCTATCCAATGTTTGGTATGGATTAATCGCTTGATTACCATTAGAACCGTACGAAACACGAACTTTCAGCATATCTAACCAGTTTTGGGTATTTTCCATGAAATCTTCGGCAGAAATATTCCATGCTGCAGCCAGAGAAGGAAAGATTGCATACTTATTATTTTTACCAAATGCCGAGTAACCATCACTACGTCCTGTAAGAGTTAGTAAATATTTCCCCTCGTAAGCATAATTCAAGCGTAACATATAAGACAGTAGCGCTGTTTCTGTCAATTTAGATGTCATAGTCTTATTTTTCTCACCTCCTGCCATATTATGATATTCAGAATCGTCATTGACAAAACTCTCGGCCGATTGCTCAGACTCCTGTCTGTTCGTTTGCTGCATACTGAATAATCCCGTACCATCAATCTTATGCTTACCGAATGTGCGACTATATTTCAATACATTTTCCCAAGTATAATCCCAATAATGAATATTTTGAATACTAGCCGACCCATTTACCGTTTTCCCACTTAGCGTATTGCGCCCATAATAAGATGCATCAAAATTGGAACGGTAATTGTAACCGAAGTTTGAACGGAAACTTAGCCCTTCAATAGGTAGTGTCACATCGGCATATGAGGAAATAAAGACATTTCGATTTGTTTTATCATTAACCGCATTAACATTTGCCATAGGATTAGCAAACAATGTATTGCGTTTCATTGAATAATCCACATAATTTCCTTCTTCATCGCGAAGAGTACCAAACGGACTCATCTTCAACCCAGCTTCAAGTGAAGGTTGTACACCACCAAACTCTTTCTGAATGGCCTGCATGCTCATACCGATCTTTAGCCACTTATTAAAAGTCTGAGCCACATTTAAAGAAATATTAGTACGGTTCATTCCGGTATTCTTTACTACACCATCTTGCTTGAGGTGAGCAATTGAAGCCATATAAGTCATGCTCTCTGTTCCTCCCGAAATACTAAGTTGGTGATTAGTTACCAATGCATCATCAAACATAATATCCTGCCAATCGGTCTCCAATCCGCTCTGATAGTTTGCATATTCATCAGAACCCAATAATTTCGATGGATCTAGTTGGCTACCTGATAAACCATTTTTCATACGGTTATAGTCTTGCAGGTATTTTATATAGGTTTCTCCGCTCATTACATCCAATCTTCGTTCGGGTTGAGCCATGCCTACCTGTCCTTTATAGGTTACCATAGCTTTTCCTTGCTTTCCTTTCTTTGTTTGAATCAGAATAACACCGTTGGCGCCACGAGAGCCATATATAGCAGCCGAAGAAGCATCTTTAAGCACACTCATATTTTCAATAATGTCAGGGTCAATATCACCCAATGAGCCACTGTAGGGAATACCATCGAGTACTACTAAAGGAGAATTACTGGCTGTCAATGAATTCTCTCCACGTACACGTAATGTCTGGTCTTCACCAGGCTTAGCATTAGTTGTCGATATATTTAATCCGGGAACTTGTCCAGCCAGTTTATCCATCAGATTATTGGAAGTAACCATATTCAATTTATCTTCACCAACAGCAACAATACCACCTGTCAAGTCTGACTTACGTTGAGAGCCATAACCAACTACAATGACTTCTGATAATGTTTTAGAGTCTTCTACCAACTTAACAACAGGTTTAGAGCCTGTTTTAATAATTTGAGTTGTATAGCCGATATAGGAAATTTTCAAATTTGAATTGGCTGGAGCCGATAAAGTATAGTTGCCATCAATATCGGTAATGACACCGATAGAGGTGCCATCAACCAATACATTCGCTCCGATAATCGGTTCGCCTTTTTCATCAACAACCGTACCATTTATTGATACTTCTTTAGCTGAAGCACCGCGATGATCTTTTTTTAAAAATAAAACAATTTGTGAGTTTGTTATTTCAAATTTTAGATCTGTGTTTTTCAACAATGCAGTCATAGCATTAATTATAGTTGCTTTCTTTACATTTAAAGCAACTTTCTGCTTCACATTCACTTGCTCTGCATCGTAAAAAAAAGTGTATCCACTTTGCTTTTCAAGCTGCATCATGACTTCAGAGAGAGGAGCATTCGAAAGATTTATATCGATAAACCTTTCCTTTACCTGTGCCGAAATATTTAGCACACAAAATAATAGCAATAAAACTACCACATGTTTTTTAAAATTCATACTTTTGTAAGATTAGACGTTAACTATAGAGACATTCATCTACTTTAAAAGTGGTTCAGATTTTTAAAGTCGCTAGTCTCGGTTAATAAAAAAATCAGTTTTTTTAATTAAAGGTGCTGCTCTTTACGAGCAGCATCTTTTTCATTTGGAGTTTTTCATTTCTTTATCACATAAATTTTAATTTATTAAGGAAGTTACTTTATTGTTTTTTCAGGGATAATATGAAGGTGGTCTTCTTTATCAAAATAATACTCAATAGGATTAATACGCGACATTAGTCTGAGTATTTCCTCTAAAGTCTCATCCCGTAAAGTAAACGTATATAAGTATTTATCAGATAATGTTGGTGCTAATATAATTTCTACGTTATACCATTTTGATAAAAAATGCGCCACATACCCTAGTGGCTTTTTACTAAAAATCATCTTATCATTAGCCCAAGATGTTTGAAAATGAACATCATCTTTTGCTATTTGAATCGTACGATTTACTTTGTTAAATGTAGCAGTTTCACCGGGAAAAAGAAAGCGTTTTTCAGTACTTGTTTCTAAGGAGACAGATCCCTCCATTAAACTCACAAAGATATTCTTCGAGTCCGGAAGAGCTTCTACATTAAATTTTGTACCATGAACAACAACCTTAATCCCTTCAGTTTGAACAATAAATGGCCTATCTGAATGATGAGTAACATCAAAATAAGCCTCGCCTATTATAGTAACCAACCTATCCTTTGAATCAAAATTAGTCGAATACGCTAAAGTAGTATTTCCGTGTAGCCAAACCTCTGTACCGTCGGGAAGAGATGCTTTAGATTTACCGCCCAAATTACTATAAACTTGTTCATTCAATTCGGGACGACCAATAACAATCCCCATGTAGAACGAACCAATAAAAGCAGCAGCCAATACAATACATGCTACAGCGGCATAGCGACGAAAGTGAACCAAAACAGAGTGCTTTATCTCGACTGTCTTTGATAGGAGGGTTGGCTTATTTACTTGCATACGTTTTGATAACTCGCTCCAATAATGGTCGCTATCCGGTACATAACCCGAGGCGTTATTCTGTACTTTCTCCCATACTTGCTGCAGCTCATCAAAGACTTCCTTATTACGGTTATCGTCCAGCCACTTCATAAGCTGCCTATCTTCTTCAACTGCTATTCGTTGCTGAAGTTTTGAGATAATCAGGTCCCAAGGAATTTCTGTCTTCATATTATATGTCCATTTAACGTTCTATATTACTATGACACAAGAATAAAGCCTACCCCTTACCGAACCATAAGTTTTTTCTCTCTTTTAACATTGCTAATCGTTATGCCTTAATGCGCGATTCATCCCATACAAAAGTACGTAGTTTTTACACCAATGAGTACGTATTCATTGGTGTAAAAACTACGTACTTAACATAGTCTTAAAATAGTTCTTTTACAAACAAAGAAAAGTAAGTATATAGCTGCTTGAGAACAAATACATAACAATCAATAAATCAACATTTTAGTCCAATAAAATAAAAATCACATTACACTATAATCCACTTTATAGTTTACGACTCATCAACCTATAGAATCATAATCCGACAAGAATAGTTGTCAATCTGTTAACTTCATTCAATCACAGCCCTTCGCAAGGGCTTCCTCTTTCTATTAAAAAAGATACGTATACTGCTCGCCCAGAAAATCTTTAATACGCTTCAAGGCTTTTGTAATCTGTCCCTCCACGGTTTTTACTGAGATTTGCATCTCGTTGGCTATATGCTGATTCGAAAGGTTTTCCTCCCGACTCTTTCGAAAAACCTCCCGACAGCGATCGGGAAGGGAACAAATAGCCTCTTCTATCAACCGGGTCAGTTCTTCCATCTCCAAAGACGATGAATCAATAGTCATCTGCCCGTGGTCATTCACTTCATCCAGCGAAAGACTTGTTTTCCGGTCGCGCAAGCAGTTCAGGCATTTATTGCGGGCAGCACGAAACAAGTATGCTTTGAGCGATATTTTCACTTCCATTTCTTGCCGATGCTCCCATACGTACAAAAAAATATCCAATGCTAACTCTTCCGACTCCTGTCTATCATTCAAATATACGTTCATAAAGCGGCACAAAGAAGCAAAATAAGTATCAAACAGATACTTAAAAGCATGCTCATCGCCGGATTGAATTAACTTCAAAAGTAGTATATCGTCGGTAATATTCATAAATAGACTAATCCTTCAGATGCAAAATTAGGATATTAATTAAACTAAAAGAAGGAAATCATTAAAATTATAGATAAGAGACTAAAAGATGTTAGATCGAGTTTCTGATTTTCAATTGGAATATCCACAAAGGAAGAGTTGGCAAATAGAGGGTCATCATAGTAAAAAAACGGAGTGCTCGGAAGTTGTTTCACGCTAGTAAACAGCTTCCAAGCACTCATATTATCAAATTGGTTAATATTTAATCACTATACAGCCACTCCCTTAAGCGTTGCCGAACCAGCTTCTAAAACCTTTACCTTAACAAAGTCGCCTACTTTGTATGTGCCGCGGTCGAACACAATCACCCGATTCTGCTCGGTACGGCCAAATAGCTGTTCGCGAGAACGTTTGGAAACACCCTCGACCAGTACTTCATAGACGTTGCCTACACACTGGCTGTTCGATTGAAGCGAAAGACGGGTTTGAAGTGCAATAATTTCATTCAAACGAGCTATTTTTACTTCTTCGGGCACATTATCTTCAAGATGCTTGGAAGCATACGTACCGGGACGCTCAGAGTATTTGAACATAAATGCAGAATCGTAACCGCAAATTTCCATCAAAGAGAGAGATTCCTGATGGTCTTCCTCCGTTTCGGAATGGAAACCGGAAAAGATATCAGTGGTTAATCCGCAATCGGGCACAATGCGTTTAATGGCAGCTACACGATCGAGATACCACTCACGCGTGTATTTACGATTCATCAGCTTCAAAATACGCGAGCTACCGCTTTGTACCGGAAGATGAATATGTTTACAAACATTGGGCACTTGCGAAATAACCTCAAGCGTCTCGTCGGTCATATCCTTCGGATGAGAGGTGGTAAATCGGATACGTATCTCCGGTACCGATTCGGCTACCATACGAAGCAGTGCAGGAAACGTTACCACCGAGCCATCGGCTTGTTCAAAAGAATAAGAGTTTACGTTCTGCCCAAGCAAAGTGATTTCTTTATACCCTTTCTTTGCGAGATCGGATACTTCATTCAAGATGCTTTCCACATCGCGGCTACGTTCGCGACCACGCGTATAAGGAACAATACAGTATGTACAGAAGTTATTACAACCACGCATAATAGATACAAAACCCGAAATGTGGTTGCCACAAATTCGCGAAGGAAGTACATCGCGATACGTTTCGGTAGTAGATAGCTCAACATTGATGGCTTTCTCGCCGGCTTCTACTGCTGCAATCAGTTCGGGCAGTGTCAAATAAGCATCCGGACCTACTACCAAGTCAACATGATGGTGCTCAATCAAATCATCCTTAACCCGCTCGGCCATGCATCCCAGTACACCTACAATCAGATGCCGCTTCTTTTTCTTCATGGAATGAAAAAATTCAAGTCGGTTTAAAATACGCTGTTCCGCATTATCGCGAATAGAACAGGTATTCATAAAAACAGCATCAGCCTCTTCAAGAGTTTCGGCCACGGAATACCCTGCCATTTGCATGACAGAGGCTATTACTTCACTATCAGCCACGTTCATTTGGCAGCCATACGTTTCGATGAACAACTTTTTGTTGTCCACAGCAGTTGCAGATTTAAAGTCCGCTCCCGTTAATTCATTCATATTTTCTATTCATTTTTAGTTTTGGGTTACAAAGATACTGCTTCAAGCCCAATAAGCTACAAAATTGACACAAAATTAACACGATAAGTAAGTAATCATCGCTTTATTCCATAATTAATGTTAATAGAATAAACATTTGCATGAGTAGCCCTTGCCTGTATCAATTTTATTTCACACATTTGTGGAATGAAAGAAACATTAGATTTTTTCATAGTTAAGGTTTAGGTTAAAAAAATAAGGGGAGCTGTGAAGCTGCCCTTTTTTCATTATAAATTGTTAGCACTAATCAGATTAAATGCATACCTTTGCCGAAAATATAGAACGAAACGTCTATGGAAGATATTATGCAGTTTCTAGTGATAGCAGGCATTATTGCTTTCGGGATTTACAGACAATTCAGCAAAGAGAATAAAAAAAATGCTGAAAACGATATTCCTATGCCCATTCCTCCCCATACTACGGAACCACCTATCCCATTGGATGTTGTAATAAAGCCATCAAGAAAACAATCAAGCAAACCTCTTCCTGTTGAGGGGGCACGCTCCACAAATACCCAATCGCATTCTACCTCACTACCTTCCGAAGAGAAAAAAGAATCCGATATGAAAGATTGCGAATTTACCATTCACTCGGCAGAAGAGGCAAGGCGCGCCATTATCTGGTCTGAGATTCTTCAACGAAAATATTAATGTAAATTCTTCAACGAAAATATACTATATTTATGTCACTTCATTTTATTTCAGCAGCGGAAGCTGCAAGCCATATTAAGAATGGCTACAACATCGGTTTAAGCGGATTTACACCTGCCGGAACAGCTAAAGCAGTTACTGCAGAACTCGCCAAAATAGCCGAAGCAGAACATGCTTTAGGAAATCCATTTAAAGTAGGAATTTTTACAGGAGCTTCGACAGGAGACTCATGCGACGGTGTACTCTCTCGCGCTAAAGCCATCCGTTACCGTGCCCCTTATACTACCAATTCTGATTTCCGCAAAGCAGTAAACAATGGCGAAATAGCTTACAACGATATCCACTTGTCACAAATGGCACAAGAGGTACGTTACGGATTTATGGGAAAGGTGAACGTAGCAGTCATCGAAGCCTGTGAAGTAACTGCCGATGGTAAAATCTACCTGACAGCTGCCGGAGGTATTGCACCTACTGTTTGTCGTCTGGCCGATAAAATTATTGTCGAGCTAAACAGCGCTCACAGCAAACGTATGATGGGTATGCACGATGTATACGAACCGTTGGATCCTCCTTACCGTCGTGAAATTCCGATTTATAAGCCCAGTGATCGTGCCGGATTGCCTTATATTCAGGTAGACCCTAAGAAGATCATTGGCGTAGTAGAAACAAACTGGCCGGACGAAGCTCGTGGTTTTGCCGACTCAGATCCTATTACAGATAAGATTGGAGAAAATGTAGCCGACTTCCTCGCAGCCGATATGCGTCGTGGCATCATTCCTTCTACTTTCTTGCCTCTGCAATCGGGTGTTGGTAATATTGCCAATGCAGTACTGGGTGCACTGGGACGCGACACAACGATCCCCGCCTTCGAAATGTATACTGAGGTTATCCAGAATTCGGTTATCGATCTGATTCGTGCCGGACGTGTTAAGTTTGGTAGCGCTTGTTCGCTGACTGTAACCAACGACTGCTTGGATAGCATTTATGAAGATATGGACTTCTTCCGCGATAAACTGATTTTGCGTCCATCAGAAATTTCGAATAGCCCCGAAGTCGTTCGCCGCTTAGGTATTATCTCTATCAATACAGCTATCGAAACCGACCTTTATGGTAACGTAAACTCTACGCACATCGGTGGAAGCAGAATGATGAACGGTATTGGCGGATCGGGAGACTTTACACGCAACGCTTACATCTCAATCTTTACCTGCCCATCGGTAGCTAAGGATGGCAAGATTAGCTCAATCGTACCGATGGTATCTCACGAAGACCATAGCGAACACTCAGTGAATATCGTTATTACCGAACAAGGAGTAGCCGATCTTCGTGGTAAAAGCCCCAAAGAGAGAGCACAGGCTATTATTGAAAATTGTGCCCACCCCGATTACAAAGAAATGTTATGGGATTACCTCAAACTATCGGGCAATAAAGCGCAGACACCTCATTGCATCCGTGCAGCTTTGGGTATGCATGCCGAACTGGAAAAGAGTGGCGATATGAGAAATACGAACTGGGCAGATTACGCATTGTAAGACAACCGGTTTACCACATTATATATAAAGGGCACAGAGATTTTGTATTCATACAATCTCTGTGCCCTCTGTGTATTCGGCAATCAATCGACCAGCAGTTCGCACACTGCATCCTGAAAGGCACGTGCCTTTGCCGGCGAAAGTACATTCTGATTCATGATAACAAACGCTATATCATGCCCGTTGGAGGCTTTCAAATAACCCGCCAAAGCATTGATACCGGTATAAGAACCTGTTTTGGCATGTACCCTTTTATAAGCCTTGCCTGCTTTCATTCGATGCTTTAGCGTACCATCAATACCTGCTATAGGAAGGGTTTTATAGAGTTTCTGGAATAGCTCCGTTTGCGAATAAGCATAAACCAGAAAGTCAAGAAGAAGAGCCGGAGAAAGATAATCATAGCGCGACAAACCGGAACCATCGGCTATTTTATACGTATCGGGGTCATGGCCCAATTGAGTAGCTAATTTTGTTATTTCTGCAATACCGTCAGTTGCTGATACGTATTTACGACCGGTAGCCTGTGCCCCCATCCTGTATAGCATGGCTTCGGCATTGAGATTGTCGCTCTCTTTCATAATCTTCTCAACGACCTCTTCTACAGGGGTTTCCCAAGAAGACACTTGTACCGAGGCACTATCTTTCCGAAACTCAGTATAGGCATAACCCTCTGTTACCTCTACTCCTTTGGAACGTAACCGATCAAGGAGTGTATGCAAAAAGAAGTCTTGCGAGGAACGCATATTCACGGCATCTCTTTGTGTATGTTGCACGTTTCCGGCAACAGTTATGTGGTTGCCGTCCGACAGCCAGTTACGTGTAACTATAAACTTTCCTGCATCGGATGTCCGGCTTTGCGTTTGATTCGATAGGGTATAATAAGTAGATGCAGGCTTGACCGTCAAACGAGACTTCGTACCTTGCTGTGTACTTGGAGTGGCAGTTACCGTCACAACACCTTTTTCATACATCAACGGAGATAAATAGGGCTGATAGGCAAACGGCGTATCGTCCCACAACCAGCCATTACCAAAATAGAGCGAGTCTTTCATGGAAACATCACCATACACCCGACCCTTAATCACCGAACAGGGCAACGTAGCAATATCATCAACCAAAGCCATCATTCCTTTCTCACCAAACTCAGGGTCAAAACCTCCCACCACATACAGATCTCCTTGTAGGGTATCGTGCTCAATCACACCTTGGTACCACAACTCCGTACGGAAAGGTTTATCCGGATCGGGCTGCGAAAGTGCTGTGATAGTAGTGAGTAGTTTCATTGTCGAAGCCGGATGAGCAAGATGCTTATCACGATATCTATAGAGTGGTTTACGCTCCGTCAGGTCATACACCGCAATGCCTGCTTCCGATCCGGAAGGCAATAATCGGGCAATCAACGAATCAAATTTCGATGCAAGAGCTGTCTGCCCCCATACAACGGTAGAGAAGCAGGCAGTTAGAAGCAGCAAACAACTCAGTTTCTTCATAAAGCCTCCCGGAAAATCTCGCTAACAGTAGGGTGGGGGAATACGATCTTTTTCCATGCAGCAGCCGTCAGTTCTAAGTCAATAGCCATGGCAGCCAACGTAATAATCTCCGATGCAGGATTGCCCAATACATGCGCACCGAGCACACGATCATCAGTTTCGGAAAGCAATACCTTGCATACTCCGTTTACTCCTTCATTCTCAGCAACGAAACGCCCTGAATAAGCCATCGGTAGCTTCACTGCACGGTAAGCAATACCTTTGGCTTGTAAGGACTCTTCCGTTTGCCCCACACCTGCTATCTCTGGATTGGTATATACAACACCCGGAATGGCCCGATAGCTCATAGCGTCCTCTTTACCTATTATCGTATGTACAGCCACTTCGGCCTCTCGAACAGCCGTATGAGCCAATAGGGAAAAGCCTGTTAAATCGCCACATACATACACGCCGAACAGCGAGCTTTGCATCTGCTCATCGACACGAATAGTACCTCGCTCAGTAAGTTCCAAATTCAGGTTCTCAAGCCCGAAGCCTTTGGTTACCGGTCTGCGCCCAACACTCATTAATAGTCTCTGTGCAGACACACTGCCTACACCATCGGTATTTTCATAATGTACTACTACTCCTTGTATCGCTTCATCGGCTGTCTGTGCAATACTTATTACTTTGGTGCTTAGCAGGAACTTTATTCCTCGTTTTGCATAATCGGCACGAAGCAAGGCGGAAAGCTCTTTATCCATTCCGCCAAGTATCTCGTCCATCATTTCAACGACCGTTACATCTACACCCAGACTATTGAAGAAAGAGGCAAACTCCATACCGATCACACCTCCTCCGACTACCACCAGAGATTCGGGTAGTTCTTTGCTGTCGAGTGCTTCGCGATGCGTCCAATAGTCAACCGTCTGAACTCCGGGAATAGGTGGAACAAATGTTTCGGAGCCGGTACAAAGCAGTAGATTTTCACATTCATATACCTCTCCGGCACAAGTTACGTGATTCTTATCAACGATTTGTGCTTCGCCAGCCAGAATAGTTACGTTATGGGCAGTCAATTTGGCTTTCACTCCCAATACAAGTTTACGTACCACCTTTGCCTTGCGGGCAATGATCTTAGGCAGATCAAAAGATACCTCAGGTACAGTCACTGCATACTTGGAGGCATGCCTTGCTCCATCGTAGGTTTTTGCCGAATAAAGCAGTGTTTTCGTAGGAATACATCCTTCGTTTAAGCAAACACCACCCAGATTTTGTTTTTCAATAAGCAACACACTCAATCCGGCTTTGCCGGCAGCTTCGGCGGCTGTATAACCCGCAGGGCCACCACCAATGATAATTAGTTGATACTTCATATTCTATTTTTGGTTAATCGTTGTTCTATCAAGGCAATAAACTCCTTTTCTTTCACAGGAAGTGCGGTGGCATATTTTCCATGACCGTATTCGATCAGCACATAGCGCAATACGGAGAACCGGCCGAACTTCATGGAGTGGTGAAGTGCTACCGACGTAATATCTTTCAGCGGAATGGTTCGTTTACGAATGAATCGTCCCGAGAAAAGTATTAACTGATCGTCGGTCGTAATTGTATAAGAGGTATGAATGATTCGCTCAATGACTACCACCAATAGCAACATCCATACAATAGCCAGTATAGCATGTTTGCTCCAGAGAGCCATTACAGCATTGGCACCTAAAACTAAGATCAGGAAATACTGATAGCCGGCAATGCGAGCATGGAATATTCGATTCATTTTGTCAGATTTTTGCCTGCAAGGTAGTAATTTTATGAATTAGTGACAACGAAAAGCACAATGAAAAAAGTATTTTCGTAGCTTTGCGGTAAGAAACAACATGATTATGGTTAAAAAGTTCGATTTCCTCGTTATCGGTTCCGGGATTGCAGGAATGAGTTTTGCCCTTAAGGTGGCACACAAAGGAAAAGTAGCCCTTATCTGTAAGAGCGAGTTGGAAGAGGCCAACACCTACTTCGCACAAGGAGGAGTAGCCTCTGTCACGAATCTGATGGTCGATAATTTCGACAAGCACATCGAAGACACAATGATTGCCGGCGACTGGATAAGCGATCGTGAAGCAGTAGAAAAAGTAGTACGCGAAGCACCTGCTCAAATCGAAGCACTCATCAACTGGGGAGTCGACTTTGATAAGAATGAACAAGGAGAGTTCGATTTGCATCGCGAAGGAGGCCACTCCGAGTTCCGTATCCTTCATCATAAGGATAATACCGGTGCCGAAATTCAAGACAGCCTCATCAAGGCAGTGAAGCAACACCCTAACATCACAGTGATTGAGAATCAGTTCGCTATCGAAATACTTACCCAACACCACCTCGGATATACCGTTACCCGCCAAACTCCCGATACGGAATGTTATGGTGCATACGTACTCGATCCCGCTACAGGTAAGGTAGATACATACCTCTCAAAAGTAACGCTAATGGCAACCGGTGGTGTGGGAGCTGTTTATCAAACAACCACCAATCCGTTGGTAGCTACCGGAGATGGCATTGCAATGGTGTATCGTGCCAAAGGAACGGTGAAGGATATGGAGTTTGTACAATTTCATCCTACCGCACTGTATCATCCGGGCGATCGGCCTTCGTTCCTCATCACCGAAGCGATGCGCGGATACGGAGGAGTATTGCGTACCATGGATGGCAAAGAGTTTATGCAGAAATACGATGCACGCCTTTCATTGGCACCACGCGATATCGTGGCTCGTGCCATAGATAATGAAATGAAAAATCGTGGCGACGATCATGTATACCTCGATGTAACACACAAAGACCCCGAACTAACCAAAAAGCATTTTCCCAATATCTACGAAAAGTGCCTTAGCTTGGGCATTGATATTACCAAAGACTATATTCCTGTGGCACCATCTGCCCACTATCTGTGCGGAGGTATCAAGGTCGATCTCGATGCACAGTCGTCAATCAAGCGTCTTTATGCTGCCGGAGAATGCGCTTGTACCGGGCTGCATGGAGGAAATCGACTGGCATCCAACTCGCTGATCGAAGCAGCAGTCTATGCCGATGCTGCTGCCAAGCATTGTTTGGCGTTAATCGACAGCTATGCATATAACGAGAATATCCCCGATTGGAATGATGAAGGTACCAGCTCGCCCGAAGAGATGGTATTGATTACACAAAGCATGAAAGAGGTAAACCAGATCATGAGCACTTATGTAGGTATCGTACGTAGCGACCTTCGCCTCAAACGGGCATGGGATCGTTTGGATATCTTATACGAGGAAACTGAGAGCCTCTTCAAACGCAGCGTAGCATCCAAAGAGATTTGTGAGCTGCGCAACATGATCAATGTAGGTTATCTCATCATGCGACAAGCCATGGAACGGAAAGAGAGTCGCGGACTACACTATACCATCGATTATCCGCATATTTCTAAATAAAAACCTCTTTGAGGTACAATAACATAAGAAAAGGCTCCGACAAAATAAATATTTTGTCGGAGCCTTTTCTTATATCTAACTCGGTTCTATGATGCCGCTATTAATGATGCATACTGATGAACCGTTTACAATCAACGATTAGTAATTTTCTTTCTTTACCTCAAAGTAAGCTTGAGGATGCAAACAAGCCGGACATACTTCGGGAGCTTCTTTACCTACCTGGATATAACCACAGTTACGGCACTGCCATACTACTTCGCCTTCTTTAGCAAAAACCTGAGCCAATTCAATGTTCTTGATGAACGCGCGGTATCTCTCTTCGTGTCCTTTTTCGGCTACACTGATATTACGATACATAGCAGCAATCATTGGGAAACCTTCCTCTTCGGCCACATCGGCAAAGTGAGGATAATCATGCGACCACTCTTCGTACTCGCCCGAAGCAGCTTCTTGTAAGTTTTGCAAAGTAGTTCCGATGATACCTGCCGGATAAGTGGCAGTAATTTCGACCATACCACCTTCTAAAAACTTAAACATACGCTTTGCATGTTCTTTTTCCTGATCGGCTGTTTCACTAAAAATAGCCGAAATTTGTTCGTAACCTTCTTTTTTAGCTTGACTTGCGAAATAAGTATAACGCATTCTGGCTTGCGACTCTCCTGCGAAAGAAGTCAGCAAATTTTTTTCGGTTCTAGTTCCTTTAATACTTTTACTCATAATACAATATATTTAAATAAGGGGTTAATATGTCTGTCGTTATCATATGTTTGTTTTACAACACAAATATAGAGAATTAGTTCGTGATAAGCTTTGCTTTCTCATTAATAAAATCTATCACATCATTTACAAAATGTATTAAAAACAAATAAAAAACCAAATGCGCCCCCCTTACGATTATTTTATGTAATTTTGCACTTTCTTTTTCAATAAGTAACCATTTAGCGAAATACATCTAATTTTAAAAAGAATGAAAGTGTTCGAATTCAGACCAAAGCTATTCTCAGCTTTAAAAAATTACTCTAAAGAAACATTCACAGCCGACTTAATGGCCGGTATTATTGTGGGTATCGTTGCCCTCCCATTGGCCATAGCGTTTGGTATTGCATCGGGAGTATCGCCCGAGAAAGGAATCATCACGGCCATTATTGCCGGTTTTATTGTATCAATGTTCGGCGGTAGCAAGGTACAGATTGGTGGACCTACGGGAGCATTTATCGTTATTATCTACGGCATTATTCAACAATATGGCGAAGCGGGTCTTATCGTAGCAACCCTTATGGCCGGTATTTTACTTATTCTGCTGGGTGTTTTCAAGCTCGGAGCAGTAATCAAGTTTATTCCTTATCCTATTATAGTAGGCTTTACGAGTGGTATTGCAGTGACTATCTTTACGACACAGATTGCCGATGTATTCGGGCTAACTTTTGGTGGCGAAAAGGTACCGGGAGATTTTGTAGGTAAATGGATGCTCTATTTTCAACACTTCGACACGATAAACTGGTGGAATACAATTATTAGTATTGTCAGTATTGCTATCATTGCGCTGACACCCCGTTTCTCAAAAAAGATACCGGGATCATTGATTGCTATCGTTTTCATTACCGGAGTGGTTTATCTCCTGAAAAGATACGGTGGTATTGATTGCATCGACACCATCGGCGACCGTTTTACAATTAAGTCCGAGCTACCCGCTGCGGCAGTACCGGTATTAAACTGGGAAGCCATTAAAAACCTCTTCCCGGTAGCTATTACCATTGCCGTGCTGGGAGCTATCGAATCATTGCTTTCGGCCACCGTAGCCGATGGTGTAACGGGCGACAAGCACGATTCAAACACAGAACTGATTGCTCAGGGAGCTGCCAACCTCATTACTCCGCTGTTTGGTGGTATTCCGGCTACAGGTGCCATTGCACGTACGATGACCAATATCAACAATGGCGGGCGCACACCGGTAGCGGGTATTATTCATGCCATTGTGTTGTTGCTCATCCTTTTGTTCCTCATGCCGCTGGCACAATATATTCCGATGGCTTGTTTGGCAGGTGTACTGGTTATTGTATCGTATAATATGAGCGAATGGCGCACATTTAAGGCGTTGCTGAAAAACCCAAAATCGGATGTTACCGTACTGCTCATTACCTTCTTCCTGACCATTATCTTTGATTTGACCATTGCCATTGAAGTCGGTTTGGTTATCGCATGTGTGCTGTTTATGAAACGTGTCATGGAAACTACTCAGATATCGGTCATCACCGATCAGATTGATCCGAATGCCGAACTGGATATTGCCGTGCACGAAGAGAGCCTGATTATTCCTAAGGATGTAGAGGTGTACGAAATAGATGGTCCGTACTTCTTTGGTATCGCTACCAAATTTGAAGAAACTATGGCGCAGATAGGCGATCGACCCAAAGTACGTGTTATTCGTATGCGTAAGGTGCCGTTTATTGACTCAACGGGTATTCATAATCTGACTACCCTGTGTCGTCTGTCGCAAAAAGAAAGAATAACAATTGTACTTTCGGGAGTCAATGACAAAGTGCATGGTGTATTGGAGAGGTCGGGTTTCTATGAATTGCTCGGACAAGATAACATCTGTCCCAACATCAATGTAGCTTTGGATAGAGCCAAAGAGATTATTGACCTGCACACAGCAAAGTAATGATCCAAACTGATTCAGTATATTCTCTTTGAGTGCCGAATATACTATTCTTTATACAACAACATCCCCATGTTTCATTGTAAAACATGGGGATGTTTTATAGTAGAACACCCGGGTGTTTTCCGTCAAGCATTAATAAGATGCCGTAGCAGAAATATCGGCTTTCGTAAGCATAGATAATATATGGTCTAACTCTTGATGAGTAGCCTTTTGCAAGTGATGCCCTGGAGTTTCGCGATCAATGGTATAAATCATCACCTGACGGGGAGCAATCTCTTTGACTGCTTCTATCCACGGAAGTACATAAGCATCGGTTGTATTGTCTACATCCTTGCCTTCGTAGGTTCCCTTCATGAAAAGGGTCTGAATGATACAGTTTCCCTGAAAAGCTTTCAAGTGATCGATTGTTTCAGAAACAGCGTATCTGCCGTTGGGTCGATCAACCCTGCGAATGTATGCTTCATCGACCGTATCGAGCTTCAAAATATTATTGTCTACTTTGTTCAATGCAGCAAATACGGCAGGACGATGGGCAAACGTCGCATTGCTGAGTACACTAACTTTGGCTTGCGGAAAATAGCGGTCGCGCAAGGCTAATGTATCGTCAATGATCTCGGCAAAATCGGGATGAGCTGTCGGTTCACCATTGCCGGCAAAGGTAAAGACATCGGGGGCGGGACCATGTGCTTGCATCTCTTGCAATTTAGTTTCCAACGCGAGACGTACTTCTTCACGGGTGGGTAACGGGCTGGAGGGGCGATGGTCATTGTTATACCCGCATTCGCAGTAAATACAATCGAAAGAGCAAACCTTCCCGTCGGCAGGCAGCAGGTTTATTCCCAAAGAAACACCCAAACGCCGGGAATGAACCGGGCCGAAGATGGGTGAAGAAAAGATAATAGCCATTTCAATATCTGTTTTTAGTTGCCAACAAAGATACTCAAAACTTCAAACGAAGCTGCATCTGCATATCGGCTTTTTTGTTACCACGTATCAGATCGTAGCCCGAACCAATCTCCTGACGATCTTCGTACTGCGTTTGACCGAACTTAGCTATCATCATCCAATGCTTATTGATGTCATACCGAAGATGGACAGAAAAGCGTAGTCCTTCGCCTTGAAACGAGGGTGTGTAGAAAGTATAAAGCAATCCCTTTTCAGCCATATAGACACGGGAGTCATAGTCGTCGGTTCTAAAATAACTACCCTGGAAAGTAGCTTGTAGCGGAAGCCAAGGTAAGCGACAGGAGACCGTCTGCGTAGCTTGATAACCATAACTGGGTTGCTTATTTTCTATCTGAAAACGATTGCCATCGAGTGTTGTTCGCAACGAAAACGAATAATCGGTAACATAGTTGAGCCGATAGCGCAACCGCTGTTGATAGACGGGCAGTGTGACTTCTCCCTGCGTTCCAGACACGTCGCGCTCCTTACGCTTATACCGATAGTTAAGATACATATTAACGCTCTTACGGGGCGAATAAGTTGCCTGTAGCATCAAATCGACTCCTTGCGATGGTTTACTGATGCGGTATTTCCACCAAGGAAATGAAAAAAGATCCATAGAGGCAAAGAAGCGCCAATGCGAGAAAGGAGCAGTTTCGGCTGCCAGATACCAACCGTTTTCATTTTGTACCTGACTATTCTCACCAAAAGAGTTAGCAAAGAAAGCCCAATAATCATGCCCATAATAACGATGAAGCAGCATTAATTGTGTACCTTGTACAGGTGTATATTGAATTTTATGGAGCGTAGCCATCCCTTTCGTGCCCATGGCCGTCTCGCCCTGAAAAGAGAGTTGATGCCATCGGTAACTATAATCGATACCCAGGTTATAGAACGATGATCCGTGAAGATTATATTTAGCATAAGTTTTCAACACCGGTTTGTAAGGCCGATTGAAGGCATAATAAATACCGGTGGCACCTATTTTAAGATTGTTGTTGCGATAGCTCAGGTTGCCTCCGGCCAGCTGCAAAGAAAAGACCTCTCTCTTCTCTGCTTCGCTCTTACTGCGATGCAGACCCGATTTATAAATAGAGGTTATTTCGTCATTCTTTATAACTCCGTCCATCGAGCGATGTGAGTAAAAAGCGGAGAGAGTGAACGATTTACTTAACGCAACGGCTGTAGCTGCTCCACGAAAGTAGTTATATTCATCGGTCGATGCATGCTTCCGAATACCGGTCGAACGAAAGGTGAAAGAAGAGAGGTAAGCCGTTTTACCCATCCAATAGTCGGTACTTATCACCAATCCTTGCCCGAAGCTAAGCCGATAATTTCCTACTGCCAATGTTTTCAATCGCCCTATGTTTTGCAGTAACAAATAAAAGGAGTAATAATCATATCCACGGGTATTATGTAACGCACCAAAAGGTTCGCCCGCATCTTTTTCGGCAGATAATCCTACGTATAAATTGTCTTGATATCGAAATCCATAACGAAGCGAATGATAGAGAGCAGGACCGAGGTATATTTTCTCATATCCTTTTCGAGTATAAAACGGAACGTCTATGCGAGCCAATGCTTCGTTCTTTCCATATTTCCATACATTCTTCCACGATGGTATGTATGTTTTTTTATCAATTTTACCTACCACAACAAAAGGAAGCAAATACTGAATGGTTTGCTGATCCATTCCTTCTACCAATTGTAATTCGTAGATGCTTTGCATAGGTCCATGAATGTATAGATAAGCCAACAGGTTTTCGATCTGCCGATCGTTCAGAAAAGGGATGCTTTCCAATTGCTCCCGTGTGGCACTATTCAGTTGAACAGGTTGCTCCATTCGTTGAGAAAGTTCTTCGATTTCATCTGCCCAATCAATCTCTCTTTCCTCATCGTTATTAACCGATAATTCTTCTATTAACTCTTCTATGAGTACTACAGGGGTGTTTTGTGCGTTATTAACAGAGGTTATCAACAGGGTGTTCATAACTGTAAAGAGACGAATAAGCCAATTATTTTTCATAGTAACAAAGCTTGTTGTGCGGGGTAAGATACTTTAAATAGGTTAACACTGCAAGTAAACGAACAATTAATAAAATAATCTTGTATTTTTGCGCTATGAAAACAAGAGTTTACATCGCATTACTAACTGGAATAATCCTTTGCCTTTCGTTTTCGCTGCATGCGCAGGAGAAAACAAATACAGGCGGTTATTTCGTACCGATGTGTGTGTATAAAGGAGACACGATTCCTTGTGTCGATCTTCCGCCTGTTTATATATTCAAACCCCTGATATTTAAAACCGATAAGGAGCGAATGGAGTATTACAGACTGGTGAGAAATGTGAAAAAGGTCTATCCCATTTCGCGAGAAATTAATCGCACAATCATCGAAACATACGAATATCTGCAAACGTTGCCCAACGAGAGAGCCCGACAGAAACACATCAAACGAGTAGAAAAAGGACTGAAAGAACAGTATACTCCTCAAATGAAGAAACTCTCTTTCTCGCAAGGAAAATTATTGATAAAGCTAATCGATAGACAAAGCAATCAAACCTCTTTCGAACTGGTAAAGGCATTCATGGGTCCGTTTAAAGCCGGATTTTATCAAACCTTTGCCAGCTTATTCGGAGCCAGTTTAAAAAAGGAGTACGACCCCGAAGGAGACGACCGAATAACCGAACGGGTCGTGCTGTTGGTAGAGAGTGGACAGATATAATCTATTCGGTTAATAACTATGTGGAAAATGGCGAATCCTTTTTATTTCACCATTTTCTTAAACAGATCCCACATCACAATACCTGCTGTTACAGAAACATTTAGTGAATGCTTGGTACCGTATTGTGGAATTTCAATGCAACCGTTCGAGTGGTTAATAACTTCCTGATGTACCCCTTTCACTTCGTTGCCCATCACAATAGCGTATTTCTTAGTCGGATCCAATTCCAGTTCATTGAGCATAATACTACCTTCGGCTTGCTCGACCGAATAAACGATATATCCCTCGTTTTTGAGGTTATCAACTGCTTCGACAGGGTTATTAACATACTTCCAATCGACTGTAAACTCTGCTCCCAAGGCTGTTTTATGCATTTCGGGATGTGGTGGAACTGCTGTTATACCGCATAAATAGATGCATTCTATACGAAAAGCATCGGCCGTACGAAATACGGAACCAATGTTATGTAAACTCCGAATATCGTCCAAGACTACCACCAGAGGCAGTTTTTCGGCATCTTTAAACTCTTCTGCACTTATTCTATTCAGTTCGGTTATTTTCAATTTTCGCATCATGATGACTCTTTACGGTTTTACTGTTTACAAATGTACCAGTTAAATGTGCGACAAAGATAATGCTTTTCTTGTTAACAGACCTGTTTATAACCGTTGAAAACCTGTCGAAACAAACGGCAAAGATTTTGAAAAATAATACTTGCTTTATTCAAAATAAGCTATATGGCTTATCGTATATGAACAATCCAAATTAGTTAACAGAAATTTTCAAAGGTTACATAAACACATTTTTCAGTACTTTATCCCCTGTTTATATCCATAAAGTTTTTAACTTTGCAACTTATTAACAAGTTGTTCATAGTGTATGATAGGACACTTAGTATCAATAGATAGCCCTTTTTTAGGCAGTTGATAAACCTTTCATAAGCAATTGTCGGAGACTAATAACTTATGAAACAAGAAAAATCACTTTTATTTGCCAACACTATTAACAGCCTATCATCACTAACAAAGGATTTTTAAATTAGAAGAGAAAATAAAAAGAATATTATGAATGAACTCATAAAGGAAATTCAGAAACTGAAAAAAGAGAAGAATGCGGTGATTCTGGCACACTACTACCAGATGGGTGAGATACAGGATATCGCCGATTTTGTAGGCGATAGCTTAGCACTTGCCCAATGGGCAGCTAAAACCGAAGCCGACATGATTGTGATGTGCGGTGTTCACTTTATGGGCGAAACAGCCAAGATTCTTTGTCCCGACAAAAAAGTGTTGGTACCCGACATGGAGGCAGGGTGCTCATTGGCCGATAGCTGTCCGGCAGAGGCTTTTACGCAATTTATCAAAGAACACCCGGGACATACCGTCATCTCGTACGTAAACACAACGGCAGCTGTCAAAGCAGTGACCGATGTGGTAGTAACTTCGACCAATGCCAAGCAAATTGTCGAAAGCTTCCCCAAAGATGAGAAAATTATCTTTGGCCCTGATCGTAACCTGGGGAATTATATTAACTCAATTACGAACAGGGAGATGGTGTTGTGGAATGGTGCTTGCCACGTACACGAACAGTTTTCGGTCGAAAAGATTGTGGCGCTAAAAGCTCAATATCCCGATGCTGTGGTACTGGCACACCCGGAATGCAAGAATACGGTGCTTAAGTTGGCCGACGTCATCGGTTCTACTGCCGGCCTGTTGAAATACGCAATGAACAGCAGTCAACAACGCTTCATCGTAGCTACCGAATCGGGTATCTTGCATGAGATGCAGAAGAAATGCCCCGAAAAGACCTTTATCCCTGCACCTCCCAACGATAGCACCTGTGCCTGCAATGAGTGTAGCTTTATGCGATTGAACACCATAGAGAAGCTCTATGCCTGTTTAAAAGACGAGTCGCCGGAAATCACTGTCGATCCTGAAGTAGCTGCTAAGGCAATCAAACCGATCAAACGAATGCTTGAGATATCGGCCGAGCTGGGACTGTAAAAAGAACTCTATACTCTGTTAACAACTTATTAACCGTAGTGTTTATAAAGGTAGCACTGTCTTTTCAGTATTGTGAATAACTATCATGATGCTTGTTAATAAGAAAAGTAGTTTATCAATTCATAAAAGTATTCAATAGCTCTTTATTAATTGCTGTTAAGTAGATTATCTTTTAAAATAAGCTTCTTTAAGTTATTAACAATTTATGAATTATCAGTTAATAGAGTGGTGAATAACCTATCAGTGATCGGTCTATAAATAGAGCTTCTTCTTCTGCTACAAACGTTTATATTTTGTAGTTATGAACAGACTTAAAAAAGCGCTATCTATTCTGTTTTCTCTTTATTTATATGAGAGAATCAAAATAGATAGCGCTTTTATTATTTACTTATTGCGTTCTGCCCTGATTTGGACAGAGCTAATTTAGATACCTTTATCTACCGGGGCTTTATTAGGAAAATGAGGACTGTATAGCATGGTTGTTTTACGCACCACTAACTTGCCATCTTTTACGAACTCTTCTCCACGTTCCGATAAATGCTTTACCATCTCTGCGCGCAATTCAGCCAGTTTCTTCTGGTGTTTTTTGCTTGCTGATAGATTTTTCAGTTCATGCGGATCACTTACTAGGTCGAATAGTTCCTCTTGTCCGGAATGAAATCTCCATACATATTTGATCTTACCATCGGTCAATGCGCACCAATAATTATCATCGCTATAACAGGTGGCATGTTCCATATCGATATAGCGTCTCCAACTATCTGTTTTTCCCTCCATTAGACGAAGCAAAGAAGCACCGTTCATATCATTGGGTACAGAAGCTCCGGCTACCTCTAAAAAGGTAGGTAGGACGTCTCTCAATTCTACGGGTTGCGTTAGTTTGGTTCCTTTTTCAAATTTATATTTTGCCGGCCATTTAACAATATAAGGAATGTGTACCGAACCTTCATAGGGATATGTTTTGCGCCAATGGTGGTGATCGCCCATCATATCGCCATGATCGGACACATAACATATTAAAGCATCGTCATACATTCCTTTGTCTTTAAGTGTTTGGATTATTTTACCTATCTCTTCATCAATAAATGTTACATTTGCATAATAATGACGACGAGAGTTATTAACGTATTCTTCACCGAAATTTCCAAACGGAGCATCTTTTGCAGCTTGAGTAGGGTCGATTGGTTTAGCCCATTCTCCACACCATTCGCCTATATAAGGAGCTGGAATGTCACGATTTTGGTATAAATCAAGCAATCGTTGCGGTGGATCGTAAGGGCTGTGAGGGCGTGCAAAAGATACTTTTAAAAATAGAGGCTTTTGATCATTGTTATAATTGCGAATGAGCTCGCAAGCTGTTTCACCTGTCCAGGCAGTAGGGTGTAGTCGTTCGTCCAGTTTGTATAGGCCGGCTTGGTGGTCGTTCCATCCAATACCGGTAGCATCGGGATCAACACCTGGAGCCTGCAACTGAAACCATTCGCGATAATCGCTGATAAAGTCGGGAGACTCTGATCGTCCACTTTCGTCTACCAATACAGTCTGAAAGCCATGAAGTGCTTTTTGTGGATACCAGTGCATTTTGCCGATACCAAATGTATAATAATTAAGGTCGCTCAACATTTGTGGCATTTCATGTTTATAACCATTACCTATCCGTCCATATCCTAACATACCATGATGCCAGGGAGAGCATCCGGTCAGTAATCCGGCACGGGCAGGTGTACTGCTTGGTGCAGAAGAATAGCCATTAAGAAACAGCGTACCGTCTTTTGCTAAAGCATCGATAGACGGTGAAATAACTGCTGGATTTCCCATGCAATTTAAAGCATCACCCCGATGTTGGTCTGAAACAATAAGAATAATGTGTGTCTGTGCACTGAGCTGATGTGGAAAGATACTTGCTCCGATGAGAGTAGCTAAGGATCCTTTTAGTAATAGTTGTGTATTCATAATTATGAAGTATTATAAAAAAATACGTTCATCAGCCAATAAATAAGGGGTTGATGAACGTAAAAATCATTGTTTTACTCTATGTTTTTCAAAAAATCGCAAAGTTTGCTTACTGCAAGTGCCCGATGACTTATTTGGTTTTTAATTTCATTGCCCAATTCGGCAAATGTTTGTTCGTATCCTTCGGGTTTAAATATGGGATCATAGCCAAAACCCGAATTACCTTGTTTTTCGTGCGTTATTTCGCCTTTTACGACTCCTTCGAATAAATGGGTTTCTCCGTCAAGAATCAATGAAATAACCGTTCGAAATTGGGCTTTACGGTTGGTTACACCTTCAAGGTTATGGAGCAGCTTACACATATTGTCTTCCGAGCAGTGACCGTCACCAGCATAGCGAGCCGAGTATACGCCGGGTTCTCCATTCAGGGCTTCAACTTCCAGTCCGGTATCATCGGCAAAACAGTTTAAATCATAGTTCTTGCGAATATACGCTGCCTTAAGCATCGCATTACCTTCGAGCGTATCGGCTGTTTCGGGAATATCCGTATCGCAGCCGATGTCTTTGAGACACAACAGCTCTATTCTATTTCCTAAAATGGCGGTAACCTCTTCGAGCTTGTGTGCATTGTTGGTGGCAAATACAAGTTTTTTTTTCATTACTTTACTTTTAATCGATCAAATCCTTCGCCATAAACACCGATAACGGAGCTTTGAGAGATGAAGGCATTCGGGTCGATGTCCTTTACCAAACGGAATATTTGTAGCGATTGGCTCTTCTTGGCCAGTACTACCAATACCTTGACATCCTGTTTACTGTACCATCCCGTACCCGAAAGCACTGTTACGCCGCGGTGAGTTTCGACAATGATACGGTCGGCTATCTTCTCGTAATCTTTGGAGAAGATGAAGAACTGTACCGATTGGCGGGCACTATTGACGATCCAGTCCAACACGAAGCTAATGATGAACAGGGTAACGAAACCGAAGATCACCCGTCGCCAATCGTTGAAGATGAAGTAGCACGAGGAGATGATGATGATGTCGCAATACATAATCATCCGCCCCAGTGTTACGTCTTTGTACTTGTTGACGATGGCTGCAATAATATCCGTTCCACCCGTACTTCCGTTGTTATTGAAAACGATACCCAACCCGATACCACACATGATGGCTCCGATGATACATGCCATAAAATCTTGCCCTTCGCCCAGTAATTGCAATGGTTGCTTTACTTCGTCGACCATGATTAACTGAAAAAACCAAAGCAGAAACGTAAGCACAAAGATGGCATAGGTCGTCTTTATACTAAACTTAGGTCCCAGAATTCGGATAGCAAACGTCATCAGTACGGCATTGATGATGAAGTACGACCACTGAATAGGAAATCCGGTTGAATAATAAATAATCGCACTAATACCGGTGGTTCCTCCAGTGGTAATCTGGTAAGGAATTAAAAAGGCAGCCCAGCCTAAGGCATAGCTTATCAGGCCGAGAGTGATGAAGGTATAATCCCTCAACTCTCTCATTACGTCTGATTTATCGGGTTTGTTCATATGTAGCGTATAGCGTATTAAATTACAATATTAACAATCTTTTTCGGCACTACGATTACTTTCTTCGGTGTTTTTCCTTCGATCCACTTCTGCGAACGTTCATCAGCCAATACCTCGGCTTGAACAGCGTCACTCGTAGCATCGGCGGCAAACTCCATTGTGAAGCGGGCCTTGCCGTTGAAAGAGATGGTGTAGTTAATCACATCCTCTTTTAAGTATTCTTCGTTGAAAGCCGGCCAAGTAGCATCACACACCGAAGTGGTATGTCCAATAGCTGCCCACAACTCCTCGCAAACATGAGGGGCAAAGGGAGCGAGCACAACGATAAGTTGCTCTAGAATCTCTTTCTTGCTGCATTTGAGTGTAAAGAGTTCGTTGACGCAAATCATAAAGGCACTTACCGAGGTATTGTAGGAGAACTGTTCGATGTCACCCGATACCTTTTTAATCAGCTTGTGCAGTGCTTTCAGTTCTTCTTTGGTGGCAGGTTCGTTGTTGACCACAAACTCCTCGTTACGGTTGTAGAACAGTGTCCAGAACTTCTTGATAAAGCGGTGTACACCGTCGATACCGTTCGTATCCCAAGGTTTCGATTGCTCTACTGGCCCGAGAAACATCTCGTACATACGCAATGTATCCGCACCGTATTTATCAACAATCATGTCGGGGTTCACTACGTTGAACATCGACTTGCTCATCTTCTCTACTGCCCATCCGCATACGTATTTGTTGCCTTCTTCGAGGATAAACTCGGCTGTTTCGTATTCGGGACGCCACGCTTTAAAGGCTTCCAAGTCGAGAATATCGTTCGATACGATGTTTACATCGACATGAATCGGTGTTACTTCGTATTGGTCTTTGAGGTTCAGTGAAACGAACGTATTCGTGTCTTTGATGCGGTATACGAAGTTGCTTCGTCCCTGAATCATTCCTTGGTTCACTAACTTTTGGAACGGCTCTTCTACGGCCGAAACCTGAATGTCGTGCAAGAATTTATTCCAGAAGCGCGAGTAGATCAAGTGTCCCGTGGCATGTTCGGTTCCTCCTACGTACAGATCTACATTCTTCCAATATTGGTCAACTGCCGGAGAAACCAATGCTTCGTGGTTGCGTGGATCCATATAACGCAAGTAATAGGCCGATGAGCCGGCAAAACCAGGCATGGTGTTGAGCTCGAGCGGGAAGATGGTTTGCTGATCGATCTTCTCGTTGGCTACCACACATTTGTTCACCGTATCCCACGCCCAGTTGGTGGCATGTCCCAACGGAGGTTCACCCGTTTCGGTGGGCAGGAACTTCGCCACATCAGGTAGTTCGAGCGGCAGTGCGCTTTCGTCGATCATGTAAGGCATGCCGTCTTTGTAGTAAACCGGGAACGGTTCACCCCAATAGCGTTGACGCGAGAAGATGGCGTCGCGCAAACGGAAGTTGACCTTTACACGGCCCAGTCCGCTTTCTTTGATGTATTCTTTTGTTTTGGCAATGGCCTCTTTGACTGATAGACCGTTCAGCACCAACCCACCTTCGGCAGCACCGGAACGGGGAGAGTTCATCATGATACCCTCTTTGGCATCGAAGCTCTCTTCGCTTATGTCACAGCCTTCGATAAGGGGACGTATCTCGAGGTTGAAGTGCTTGGCAAAAGCATAGTCGCGACCATCGTGGGCGGGAACCGCCATGATAGCACCTGTACCATAACCGGCCAATACATAATCACTGATATAGACAGGGATAGCTTCGTTGGTCAGCGGATTAATGGCGTAACTGCCCGAAAATACTCCGCTTACGCTGCGATCGGTAATACGTTCGCGCTCGGTACGCTTCTTGGTGCGTTCGAGATAGGCATCTACTTCGGCTTGTTGAGAAGCAATGGTCAGTAGTGGAGTCAGTTCGCTTTCAGGAGCCAGTACCATGAAGGTTACTCCGAACACTGTATCGGCACGGGTGGTGAAGATGGTAAACTCGATATCCGAATCTTTCACCTTGAATTTCATCTCGGCACCTTCCGAACGGCCAATCCAATTGCGTTGCGTCTCTTTGAGAGAATCGGTCCACTCCACCGTATCGAGTCCGTCGAGCAGGCGTTGAGCATAGGCCGATACCCGTAAGCACCATTGGCGCATTACTTTCTGAATCACCGGATGTCCGCCACGTTCGGATACGCCGTCTACCACTTCGTCGTTGGCAAGCACCGTACCCAATTCCGGACACCAGTTTACCATCGTATTGCCCAGATAAGCAATGCGGTAGTTCATCAGTATCTCTTGTTGTTCTTTTTCACTTTTTGCTTTCCATTCAGCAGCACTGAAGGTAAATTCCTCACCCTGAGCGATATTCATTCCTTCGGTTCCGTACTGCTCGAATGCGGCAACCAGTTCGCTGATGGGGCGTGCCTGTTTTTCGTCGTTGCAATAATAGCTGTTGAACATTTGCATGAATGCCCATTGAGTCCACTGGTAATATTCAGGGTCACAGGTACGTATTTCACGGCTCCAGTCGAAGGAGAAACCAATCTTATCCAACTGTTCGCGGTAGCGGTCGAGGTTCTTTACCGTCGTGATAGCAGGGTGTTGTCCGGTTTGGATAGCATATTGTTCGGCAGGTAGACCGTAAGCATCATACCCCATCGGGTTGAGTACGTTGAAGCCTTTGAGACGCTTATAGCGAGCGTAAATGTCCGAGGCGATGTATCCAAGCGGATGTCCCACATGTAGCCCTGCACCCGATGGGTAGGGGAACATATTGAGTACATAGAACTTCTCTTTTGATGCATCTTCGGTTACCTGGTAGGTTTTTTGCTCTACCCACTGCTTTTGCCACTTCTTTTCAATCTCCCTAAAATTATATTCCATAGCGGTGATCCTTCTATTTTATAGTGATTTATAGTTGTTTCTTATTTTAGGGAACAAATTTACATGATTATTTTAGATTACACACTGTTAGTGAGAGGATTTTATGTTTTGGAGCCTAAAGCTCGCGAATGGAGGGGGAATAGTGCTACTAAATCGATTGAAAATGAACTATCTTTTTATTTATGGATGGTATTTTGAATTGTAACACTACTATATGCACGTTCTTGTAGAAATTGATTTAGATTTAATTGATTATAAGTATCACTTGGTGTATAGTGTGGGAGGTGTCTGTTTTCAATCTATTTGTCGACTTACTTTCGGGCAACGAATGGATTTATTTGTTTTACGAAAATAATTGACTAAATGTTTGTTTTGGATTCAATGATAAGAAGGTATGGTATGGAAAACGAAAGAGTATCCTTTCCGCTCCGAAAAGCTATTGCTTTCGGGGCAAAAAGGATACTCTTTTTTATATTTTATTCCTCCCACACAAGGTAGGCCGATACTAACCAGTGGTTCAGTTCGTTGCCTTTGATTTTCTGTGCTTCGGGGATGCTAACGTTAAATGTGTGTTTTCCGGGTGATAAAGTTCCCAATGCCACCTCTTCGGGCCATACATCCGAACCGGGACACCAGTTCGAGCGCGACAAATCCGACGACGCCAAGGGCTCTTCTACTTCCTTCTCGGCGTATCCTTTCTCGCCGATATAAGAGGCTTTACGTTTAATCAGCCAAACACCCGTAGCCGGATTGAAGCGGCGGAACGAAGCACAGTCATCTCTCCAAGGGATGAAGTTCATCACCTCGCGTCCGTCGATAGAGAGGATGTTGCGTTTCTCGACAAACTCGTCGCCACCGCTATGGCCTCCATGACCGGTAACGATGTACTTCAGGCGAACGTTCTTGGCTCCTTTGGGCACGGTAAACTCAGTGTTCACATCTTTG